>Ga0233426_10000367_pt1 | contig 49456 bp, 55 predicted proteins | sample SI_118_April2016_6_FD_179875 | JGI IMG/M metagenome (GOLD analysis project Ga0233426, IMG submission 179875) | Seawater microbial communities from Saanich Inlet, British Columbia, Canada - SI_118_April2016_10_MG | ecosystem: Environmental > Aquatic > Marine > Inlet | place: Canada: British... | reverse complement strand
AACTCAAAAGTTTTGTGATGCGGCAACACGACTTTTCTGTCGGTGCTTAACTTTTTAAGGCCGTTATCTAACTCGTCTAATTTACTGATTATTTCTTTGGTCATAGCTACAATAGGTTACGTTAGAAAAAATTATAATGGCTTGAATCTATGAAAGCACGTCTCTTACAAACTTTATTTTTTGCGCAGGTTATTTTTTGCAGCACATTTATTGTTGCAGCCGAATCAAACAAGGACATAAGAGCGCTTCAAGAGCAAAACATCATGTCGGTTTTATTTCAGCAAACCTCGGCAGAGAGGCTGGCTGCAAGCCTCCAAACATTCGAAACAGCAAAACATGCTTTAGACAAAGCGTTAGTAGATCCAACCTGGAGTGCATTGCCAGGACAAACAAAGTATCAAAATAAAAAGCCAGCCATCATTCTCGATGTCGATGAAACAGTTTTAGATAACTTGGCCTATCAGGCACGCGGAATTTTAGATGGAACAAGCTATCCAACAGGCTGGATTGCCTGGGGCAATGAAGTAGCTGCAACAGAGGTTCCTGGAGCAAAAGATTTTCTAAACTATGCCCACTCGAAAGGTGTAACTATTTTCTATGTCACCAACAGGGTTGCAGAGCTCAAAAATGCCACTCAACAAAATCTTACAAAGCTTGGAATACCCTGGGATCAATCAAAGGACACTATTTTAATGCGCGGAGAAAACGACTGGGGAAGTGATAAAGGTTCTAGACGCAGTCTTGTTTCAGAAGAACACAGAGTGCTGATGCTTATTGGAGATAACCTTGGGGATTTTGTGGATGCCAAAGATAACCTTGTGACCCCAGATCAAAGAAAAGACATGATCCAGGCTTACCAAGAATATTGGGGCACCAAATGGTTCATGCTGCAAAATACAACTTACGGCGATTGGGAAGGTGCTATATACAACTTTGATTATTCCCTGTCTCCAGATGCTGTTCATGAGACTCGCATAAATTCTTTGCAACCCTCAAGATAACCACATGAAAAAATACTTATTGCTGTTTAGCGTTGCCATTCTTTCATCTTGCCAAGATGGAACTGTGGTTGAGGAGTCAGTTTTGATTGGCGCAGAAACCAATGTAGCTGAAACCTTAGAGCAAAATCCAAACCTCAAAGCCAAGAACATTATTTTATTTATTGGTGATGGCATGGGGCCCAATCAAGTTGCTTTGGCAAGATTTTCTGTTGGCGGAGCAAATCACCGACTCTCGTTTGAAAATTTTCCTGTCACCGGTATTGTTTTGAATCACTCGGCCCAGAATCTTTACACTGACTCAGCTGCATCTGCGACTACATGGGCTGCCGGAGTTAAGACAAAAAACGGATATCTATCCGTTGACTCTGATAATAAATTCTTGCCAACCATCCCAGAGCTTTTAAGCACCAAGGGCTATTTAACTGGCTTGGTTGCAACTTCTTCGATCACGCATGCGACCCCAGCCGCTTTTTATGCTCACATTAATAGCCGCTCCAAGCACAAGAAAATCGCTGAAATGCTAGTCGAATCAGATATTGCCATCGCTTTAGGCGGAGGCTCTGAATTTTTTAAAATGCCTTTATCAAATGAAGCCATCCACATTATTAACAATGGGGATTCTTTAGATGAAAATAATCTCATTGAGTATTCAAGAGTGCTAGGTCTATTCGGTGAAGATGGATTAGACAGAAGATTGTCTCCACCGACGCAACTTAAAATGACAGAAACAGCATTAGATTTTCTTGATTCTAAAACACTGAATTGCCCAGGATTTTTTCTCATGTCGGAGGGCAGTCAAATTGATTGGGCTGGCCATGATAATAACGTGAAGTACATGCTCGCTGAATTTGCTGACTTTGATGATTCGATTGCAGCCGCAATAGAATTCGCAAAGCAGGACAAAGAAACTTTAATTTTAGTTACCGCAGATCACGCAACCGGAGGCTTGGTTTTACAAAAGCCCAGAGGCTCAAGCATTCGAGCTCAATGGACAACGACAAGTCATGATTTATCATCAATTAATATTTATGCCTATGGACCAGGCGCAGAAAAATTTTCTGGGGTCATGGATAATACTGAGATTTTTGATCGAATGCTGCAAGCCTTAGACTACGAGAATCTAGATTCAAATAATTGCGTCGACTAATTCTGCAAGAGTAGGGTAGGTCATTACTCCGTTAGCCAAGGTTTTCTGTCTACCAGGATTGATCCAATATACCTGACCAACTCCAGCATTAACTGCGGAGGTCACCACCTTAAAATTATCATCAATAAATATTGAGTTTTTCAAATTTACTTTTAAATACTGGCCGGCAAGAGCCCAAAATTCTTTTTGTTCTTTTGCGTAACCTAGATGCATGCTGCAAATGTGTGAGTCAAAGTAATCAAGAAAGTTTGCAGACTCAGACTTAAAATCAAATAACCTAGGATCGCCATTAGTAAGAATATATTTTGGATTGCCTAAAGAAGCAATTTTTTTTAAGGCATCTTCGGACCCTTTTAAAAATGAACATCTCTCTTCTTGGTTTTTAATAATCTCTAAAGAATCAATTCCCAATAGCTCATCCCAATAATTTAGGTCATACCAGTTTAAACTCGCTTCCTGATCGCTCATCATGGACTTTATATCGGCTTTAACCTCGGCGCTTGATTTGCCTGTCTCAAGAGCCAATGTATTTGGCAGCCAATCTGTCCAAAACTTCATGTCGTAGTTCAGATCTAGAATAACCCCATCAAGATCTGAGAGAATAGCAGTGGTAGAATTGAATTTTGTCATTAAAAGAACACTATGCAGTCTAAAAATTTAGAACTTATTATCTCTCAATTAGAAGACTTAACCTTAAGTTTATTTCCTGAAATATTAAAAATTTATGAAGATAAAGATTTCAAGACCAGGCATAAAAAAGATGGATCGCCAGTCACCAAGGCTGACATGCTTGGCCATAAGTTAATTCTCAAGTTTTTAAACAAGCATTACCCTGACATTCCGATTGTTTCAGAGGAGAGTTTCACGCAAAAAGGCTATAAACCGGCAAAAGAGTTCTGGTTGGTCGACCCCATTGATGGAACCAAGGAATTTGTTAATCGCTCGGGCGAATTTACAACCAATATCGCGTTAATTCAAAATGGCCAGCCAGTCCTGGGCGTAGTTGGAGCACCAGCAATCAATAAGATTTGGTCTGGTATTTCAGCTCAAACACCCAAAACCACCAAATTAAAGGTCACAACCCCCAGTTCTGCTTTGAAAATAGTGATGAGTAAAAGCCACAAAACAGTTATAGATTCAGCTTTTTTGAACTTTTTAGATAAAAACGGCAAAAAAGTAAAAATTATTAGCAAGGGCAGTTCTTTAAAAATATGTACTTTGGCAGACAAAAAAGCCGATATTTACCCTAGATTTGGTCCAACATCAGAGTGGGATATTGCCGCAGCTGATGCGGTTCTTAGGTCAAGTGGTGGTGGTATTTTTCAAATAGAAACGCTGAAACCCCTTGAATATGGGAAAAAAGATAGCATATTAAATCCTATGTTTATTGCGATAAGTAATTTGAACGAAAAAAAGACAATATTGTCTTTAATAAGAGGTTTTAGTAAAAATTTGCTATAATTATTTAATAAGATAACCTTTGGTTATAATATTATATTAATAAAATTTATATATGGGCACTGATCTACAGACAATAACGCTATCGACTCCAGGCAAGGACATTGAATCCTATTTGTCTTGCGTCCATGCGATCCCCATCCTGACACCAGAACAGGAAAAAGAACTTGCTTATAAACTTTACGATAACAATGATCTTGAGGCTGCGCGTCAACTGGTTCTGTCTCATTTAAGATTTGTTGTTCATATTTCACGCTCTTACTCAGGCTATGGCCTGCCTTTGGCTGACATTATCCAAGAAGGAAACATTGGCTTGATGAAAGCAGTGGATCGATTTGATCCAAATAAAGGTGTCAAAGTAGTATCTTTTGCTGTGCATTGGATCAAAGCAGAGATTCATGAGTACATCTTAAAAAATTGGAGAATGGTTAAGATTGCTACTACCAAGGCGCAAAGAAAATTATTCTTTAATCTTAGAAGTAAGAAAAAAACACTCGACTGGTTGACCAAGGAAGAAGCAGAGCAGATTGCCAAAGACTTAAATGTTGAGGTTAAGGATGTCTTGCACATGGAGAACCGACTGACCTCCCATGATGCGGCCTTTGATGGCCCTGTAGGAAGTGATGATGAGAGCGACATTATGTCCCCATCTCAATACTTAGAAGATAAGTCCTTTAGCCCAGAGATTTTAGTTGCCGAACAAGAAGTTGCCGATCATAACTCTGAAGAGCTAACCATGGCGTTGTCCCAGCTTGATGAAAGAAGCAAAGATATTATTGCAAGAAGATATTTAGCTGATCAGAAAGAAACACTTCACGATTTAGCAGATGAATACAAAGTTTCTGCAGAAAGAATTAGACAAATTGAAAATGGTGCTTTGAAAAAACTTAAAGCCGCTATGTCTAACGCTGCCTAATTCAGGCAACTCTCTTCATCCCAGGAAAGAGCAATTAATCAAGATAAACCATATCTCGCAAGCTTTGTTAAAAGGTTAGGGCGAATCACTTCCGCTCAAAAAGAGGCGCTCGAGACACTTGATGAATTTCACCTCCAAGATTCTTCCCAGTTGCTTGGTTTGGTCCCAGACTACAAAAAAGTGATTCTAGAAATAGGATTTGGTAACGGTGAAAATACTGCATTTTTAACAACCAAGAATCCTGATGCGTTAATCGTAGCCTCAGAGGTATATAGATCAGGTATTGGCAGTTTGCTTGCCTCTATTGAGAAGAATTCGTTTCGGCACATTAAGATTTTTGATGATGATATCCGCGAGCTTTTATTGAATCTTTCAGAGCCTCTCTTTCATGAAATCTATATCATTTGTCCAGATCCATGGCCCAAAGCCAGGCATCATAAACGCAGATTAGTTAATCAAGTATTTTTAGAAAATCTACATACAGTTATGCACCCAGGCGGGACTATTTATGTCTCAACCGACTGGGAGAATTATGCTGAATTTATTGAAGAAGAGACCCCTAAGCTAAAGGATAAGTTTACTGCTAAAAAGATTTCTAACGACGGCATGCCCATTACTCGATTTCAAGCTCGCGCTATGAGAGAGGGTCGAGAAATTTATACCTACCTCCTGACAGCTTTAGAAAAATAATTTTATGGTTTCGTTGAGATATTGATAACCACGATCCGTTGCGCCAACTTTATTTTTTAACAGCAATCCCTCAGACACTCCTGCCTCATATTTTTTCCAGAAACTCTCAGGCAGCAATGTGCTGATTTGGTCTTGGTTGATACCATTTTTGATTCTCAATAAATTCATGGCTAGATCCATGTCTAGCTCATCACCTTTAACAACAGTGCGGTCAGTCATTGTTTGTTTTTTGATATAGCCATTGAGCGGCTTAATTTTTCTAAATCTTGAAATCTCTGCATCAAGGGTAATTTTGCTATGAGCTCCGGGGCCAACCCCCAAGAAATCACCAAATTGCCAGTAATTAACATTGTGGTTACTTTCGAACCCTGCTTTTGACCAGGAAGATACTTCATATTGCTTAAAGTCATTTAACTCTAAGACTTCTCGAGCTATGCGCTCCATGTTTTCAATGACTTCCTCGCTGGGGAGTTTAAGCTCTTTTTTATAGAAGATGGTGTTGGGCTCAATGGTTAGCTGATACAAGGAGAGATGGTTGGCTTTTGAGGCAATAAACTGTTCTAGGGAATCTTTAAACGAAGTCTCAGTCTGATGTTCGATGCCATACATTAGATCAATGGTTACATTTGTATCTTGCAAAAGATTCACAGCTTTTATCCCGGAAGCTTTGTCATGATTTCTGCCAAGCGCTATCAGTTCTTTGTCATGATAACTTTGCAAACCTAATGAGAATCTATTAATCCCAAGTTTTGTTAGGCTTTGTATCTTTTCTTTCGTCACATCTCTTGGGTTCATCTCAAAGGTTATTTCTATATTCTCATTCCAAGGATATTTCTTGATACCATCTAAAATTTCTTCCATAGCATCACTAGATGTTAATGAGGGAGTACCGCCGCCAAAATAGATGCTTGAGAATTTTCTCCCATTTATCAAGGAAGCAGAATCCTTTAGGTCTTGAGCAATGGCCTTAGCTAGCTCTTGATCTTGCTGATTTACTGGATCGGTGGTGATTGAAAAATCACAATATGGGCATTGAACCTCACACCATGGAAGGTGGACATAGAGACTCAGGGGTGGATTATTAAGAGACAAAATTTTTAATTTTCTGTCTGAGAGTTTCAGCGGCTTTGCCTCTATGACTTAATTTAGCTTTTTCCTCATTGGGCATTTGAGCCAAGGAAAGATTAGAGCCCAGAGGATAAAACATCGGGTCATAACCAAAACCATTCATTCCTTCTGAAGTAATTTTAATGGTTCCTTCAAGCATTCCGGTTGCAACCAATGGAAATGGATCTGAAGGTGTATTAAGCATTACCAGCACGCACACAAAAAAAGCCTGAGTTTCATCTACATCAATTTTAATTAGCTCTTTTTTTAGGTGCTCTCTGTTTTCCTCATCGCTCGCATCCGCTTTAGCGTACCTTGCAGAGTGCAAACCAGGCATATTATTTAAAGCTGGAACGATTAGGCCCGAGTCATCTCCCAAGGCACTGAGACCAGAAGATTGCGCAGCAAATCGTGCTTTATGTAGACTATTTTCAAAGAAGGTTAGACCAACTTCCTCTTCTGGAATAACCCCAAATGTATCCTGAGACAGCACTTCAAAGTCCGGCAGTAGGAGGATGAATTCTTTAAGTTTTCCTGGATTGCTTGTGGCAATTAGAAGCTTGGGCTTACTTTCCAAGGAGATAAACCGCCTCTGCAGCAAATAAGTTGGGCGAGTAATCAGAAAGCCATGAAGTGTTACCGTGCTTATTGAGGTAGACTTTTTTCAGAATATTAAAATGTTCTGTCTCACACAGCTCTTCAAAATCAGCAATGGTGCATAGATGAAGATTTTTAGTCTCATACCACCTTGCAGGCAATTGAGATGAAGAGGGCATTTTGCCTTTTAAGAGACCGGTTCTAAGCTCCCAATTCCCAAAGTTAGGCAGGGTAATCACACATTGATTGGCAACTTCTAAAATATTTTGAAGAGCCTCTTTTGGTTTTCGCAGGCATTGGATTGAACTTGCCATAATAGCCATATCAAAATCCATATTTTTATACTCAAGAAGTCCTTGATCAATATCTTGCTGCACAACAGAGATACCATTCTTAATGCAGCCATGAATTTTATTTGGGTCATTTTCTACCCCATAACCTATGATTGATTTTGAGTCAGCCAAAGATTTTAGTAACGAACCATCGCCACAACCAAAATCTATTACTTTTGAGTTATCTGAGACCCATTCGGTGACAATTGTTTCAAGCGATCTATTCATTGCTCTCTAAAAAATTTTTTAAACTTACTGCATATTCATCGGAATGAAATAAAAAGCTATCGTGCCCATAGTCACCTTCAAGCTCAACATACGAACTTCGAACTCCTGCTTTAATTGCAGAAAGTTGAATATCTTTGCCGTATTCTTTTGGAAATAACCAGTCTGAATTAAACGATGCTATAAAGAGCTTAGCTTTTATTTGCTTAAAACATGTTACTAAATCTTGCTCAAAGTCTTTGGCCGGATCAAAGCTATCCATGGCTTTGGTCATTAGTATGTAACTGTTTGCATCAAAGGTTTCAGCAAATTGCTCGCCCTTGTACTGCAAATAATTCTCAACCTCATAACTGACGTCTTCATCTATTTTTGTTTCAGGGCTTTGGAGCTTTCTGCCAAATCTTTTACGCATATTAGCCTCAGATAGGTAAGTGATATGTCCCAGCATACGAGCTGCTTTCAGGCCTTTCTTTGGTTTAATATTTTGAAGATGATAGTCTCCTCCAGCAAAATTCTCATCTTTTCTAATAATCTCTCTTGCGACTTCATTAAGTGCAATATTTTGAGAACTAATTTTTGACGAGGCAGCAATAATTGCAGCCTTTTTAATTAGGGTCGGATAAGAGATTGACCATTGCAGAGCTTGCATGCCACCCAGACTTCCTCCAGCAACCATTTCCCATGCAGGTATTTTTAAATACTCTAATAAAGTTTTTTGTGCATTAACCCAGTCCTTGACCGAGACTTCAGGAAAAGAGGCGCCATACATTTGATTGGTTTCTGGGGAAATTGAAATAGGACCAGACGATCCATCACATCCACCTAGGTTATTTACAGACACTACAAAATATTTAGATGTATCAATGGTTTTACCATTGCCTATGATTTGATCCCACCAGCCTGGTTTATTTTCCTCTGTTTTAATGCCTGCGGCATGGTGATTTCCAGAAAAAGCATGGCAGACTAATACTGCATTATCTTTGCTTTTATTAAGCTCACCATAGGTCTCTACCATCAACTCAAAGCTAGATAGAGTTGAGCCTGATTCAAGCTTGATTGGCCCATCAAAGGTAAGTTTTTCAGTATGAACCTTCATACCATTGAGCTGATTATTTGAATAAAAGATGTATTAATAAGATTTAGCAACATTAAACCAATAATGGGAGTGAAATCTAAACCGCCCATGGGAGGAACAAATTTTCTTATGGGTTGCAAGATTGCTCCTGACATTTCTTCGACTATCTGAAGCAGAGGGTGATTGTTTCCTGGAGCAACCCAGCTCAGGATAACGGACCCAATAACACAGTAAAATAAAATTCTGAAACAAGAGTTAATTACATTTATTATTGAAATAAACAACAATGTTAAAGGCTCATACCCACTGGAGTAGGCAAGATATAAAGAGACAAACTGAAAAAGAAAAGCTAGGGCTAAAGCTGCTAGAAGTGGATTGAGGAAAAAAAATATTGATTTAGAGATTGGCTCTAGGTAGGTAGCAAATATTTTTACAATAGGATTGAAATAATTAATCCTAAATAGCCGAAACATGGCAAGAAGGACAAATGCATAACTTGCAAAGCTGAGTATGATTGTGAGTGTTCCGGTCATTCTGTTCCTATTAAAGTATTAGTTTTCATCGCTTATTTGAATAGATCTTTCTTTTGCTGCTCTAAATGCATCCTTAAAAATAGAATCTATTTTACTGTCCTCAAGAGATTCTAGTCCTGCTTGAGTTGTTCCGCCGGGTGATTTTATCTTATTTATTAGCATTTCAAAATCACGCTCTTTTCCAAACAAATCCCCGAGGCTGCTGACAAAGTCTTGAAAAATATTGATGGCATGCTCATCGTTGCCATTGTTTATTGCCTTTAGCTCTCCGAGATATACATTTAAGACTTGAAATAAGAAAGCTTGGCCGCTACCAATAATGCTGGTGAAGGTATGAATATCATCTTCATTTTCCATAACCATAATGTGACCCACTCGCTCAAATAAAGTACATGCATTTTTGAAGGCAGGGGCTTCCTGATCTTCAGCATAAAGAGCAGTAATGCCCTTATTGTAAGCCGAGGCTGTGTTTGGCATTGATCGGATGATTGAGGCTGAAGTTGGGTATTTTGAAATCCCAATGCCGGCCACTACAGTTAGAATATTTGAATGAGGAGCAAGGTCTTCAATCTTTTGAGCAACAACAAGAGCATCTTTAGGCTTCACTGCTAACACAATTAAATCAAATATATCCTCTGATAAGCATTCGAACGATGCCACGGTAATTTTCTGACTTTTAAGTAAGTCTATTTTTTCTTGATTCCGTTCAATGCAAACTATTTCTTCAGGTGGCAACTGAGATTTAAGCAAGCCATCAATAATAGCTTGAGCAATATTACCGCCGCCTACAAAACATATTTTCATAGCCTTGGTCCCAAAAGAGTCTCACCAATTCTGACCATAGAGGAGCCTGCAACAATTGCTTCCTCATAATCACCAGATGTTCCCAAGGATAGCTCGGTGCAATTCGGTAAAATTTCTTTTAACGAACTTTGCAGGGATTGAATGTTTGTGTAAGTTTTCAATTTATCTTTATTTGAAGCGTTAATATCTGGCATAAACATTAAACCTCTAAGTTCCAGATTGGAGCAATGAGAATTAATCTCTTTCGCAAAAGTTAACACATCTTCAGTCTTTACTCCGGATTTAGTCGGCTCATTATCAATGTTAACTTGAATTAATACGGACATTTTTTTATTGAAATGCTCGCAAGCCTGATTGAGCTTGCTGGCAACTTTCATGCGGTCAATTGAATGAACCCAATCCGCTGCTTCGGCGATGAGCTTCAGTTTATTTGTTTGGATGGGCCCAATAAAATGCCAAACGATATCTGCGGGGCAGGAGCCTACTTTTTGATGCAGTTCTTGCGCATAATTTTCACCAAAATCTCTGACACCACTGTCGTAAGCTTCTTGGATGATTTTAGTGGATTGTAATTTAGATACAGCAATCACTCTTACAGATTGAGCAGATTGGTTGATGCCTGAGCAAGCAAGATCAATATTGGCCTGAACTGCTTGTACCCTGGACTCTATGCTTTGATACATTTTTTAATTAATAATGGCTGACGATTATTTTTAACCATAACCTCTCTTGCATTATTAACCTCTGATTTAGTTTTATAAGGCCCAGACATCACTCTAAAAAGAGTTTTCCCAGGCATTGATGAGCTAAAGGTTCTTTCTACATAGGCTTGTATGTCAAGAGCAAACATAATCCCAAGTTGCTCTTGAGCATATATGCGCTTCCCATAAGTTTCGATTTGCAATAAATACTCACAATTTTCTGCGGTGACAATGCCCTCTAATTCGATTAGCACAGTATCCTTTTCTAAGTCTGTTGGATAGAAAAATTCAACGGTTGGATTCGTCACGTGCCCCCGTAAATTTTTTACATCTGTCTGCAAAAGAAATTTAGATGAAATAAGAAGGATTGCCGCCATCCCAGCAACAATAAAAAAGTGCTTAATTTTTAAGGGTTGATTGAGCTCTCTTCTTGCACGAAGAGTTGCAGTTCCCTTGTTGGACTTTGATTTATTGGCAGGATGTTTTTTTGCAAAATCTTTCATGGGACTTACATTTGATCTAAAGGCTCTATGCCAAGCAACTCTAAAGCTGAACCTAGAACATTTTTAACGACAGCGAGGGATCTCATGATATTGATTTGTTCAGCTTCTTCGGCATTTAAAATGTTCACATCATTGTAAAAGTGATGAAAGCCTTGAGCCAAATCCCTTAGATAATAAACAACTAGATGAGGATGAAGGTTTTCTCCTGCATTGTGTACGACAAAAGAAAAGTTAAGGGCTAATTGAATCAGCTCGTCACAAGCATGAAAGTTCTCAATATCAGAGAATGCGTTCGGCAGGGTTTTTCCCAAGCCAACATATTTTTTCTGAACTGAGCAAATTCGTGCATGCGCGTATTGAACATAGTAATAAAGATTATCCTTAGAGTTTGTTCTGGCAACTCCGATATCAAAATCCAAGTGTTGATCTGCTTGCTTAGACAGATAATAAAAACGCGAAGCGTCTGGGCCGATGTCATCAATCAATTGTTTTAGGGTATAAAAGTTTCCACTGCGAGTGGACATTTTAACCTTTGCGCCATCCTCAAAAAGATTAGCGAACTGAACAAGTTGAACTTGCATCTGTTGTTTTTTGTAACCAAAGGCTTCAATTGTTGCCTCAATTCTCTTGATGTAGCCATGATGATCAGAGCCCCAAACATTAATAATGGTATTAAAGCCTCTGTCTAATTTATTTTTGTGATACACCAGATCTGCAGATAAATAAGTGCCTCTGCCATCTTCTCTGATGATGACTCGATCTTTATCGTCACCAAATTTTGTTGACTCTAACCACACCGCCCCATCTTTTTCATAAGTATGATTTTTTTGTAATTTTTGGATGGCAAGAGATATTTCAGATTGGTTGTCAGACAGATTCCCCAAAGAGGACTCAAAAAACCAATGATCAAAATTAACTTTGAATTCAGTTAAATCAGCTTTAATAGATTGAATAACGTAGGCCAAGCCCTGAGCTCTTATTAAAGCCCAGCTTTCAACATAAGCAGATTGAATGCGAGTGATCAATTCATCAATCTGGGCCTCTGGATCTTCTGGAAGATTGCTCTGAAGTGTTTTTTTATCTATCTCTTCAGCTTTTAAGTCTAAAGAAATAGAGTCAGCAATATCCAGAACATACCCACCCTTATAAGCAGAGCCTGGGAAAGTGTCTTCATCAAAGCATGTAAATTTTCTTAAAAAAATGCTGCAAGCTAAAATATCAATTTGCCTTCCAGCGTCATTAACATAATATTCTCTCTCAACCTCATGCCCAAGATGCTCCAGTATTCTTCCAATCGCATCTCCATAAGCAGCGCCTCTTCCATGGCCGACGTGCAGTGGTCCAGTTGGATTAGCAGAGACAAATTCAATTTGAATTTTTTGTTTGGTCGTTTGTTCAGAACCTGTACTCAGTTTTAAGCCTGCCTCTGCCTGCTGCAAAAAGGCTCGTTGAGTTAAAAAGATATTCACAAAACCAGGGCCTGCAACTTCAATCTTTTGTATGCCCTCAATGCCCGCAAGGGACTGTGCTAACTGAGCAGCTAGCTCTTTTGGATTTTTTTTTGCAATGTTAGATGCAATGAGGCAAAGATTTGTTGTCCAGTGACCTTTATCCAGAGAATCTGAAAGATTAAGTTTGTGCTTTGAAATTAAAAGATTTTTTTGATCGCTTGCGAGATCTAAGACATCGTCAATGAAATTATTTAGCGCTAATGATATTTGAGTAAACAAAAAATTAAACCCTTCCCGAGTATTCCCCTGATCTAGTGTCCACTTTGATTTTCTCTCCCTCTTCAACAAACAAAGGAACTTGAATAGTTACCCCGGTCTCTAACTCTGCTGGCTTAGTTGCTCCAGAGACAGTGTCTCCTTTGATGCCTGGATCAGATCTAGAAATAGTTAATTCTACGAACGCAGGTGGCTCAACGGTGATCGGCTCATCATTCCATATAACCACTTCGCAAGTTTCTTGGCCTATAAGCCATTTTTTTGCATCAGCAACCACTTTTTCAGTTATTCCAATTTGCTCAAAAGTTGTGGAATTCATAAAATGCCAGAAATCACCATCTGAATAAAGGTAACTCATTTCAACCGTGCTCACATCTGCCTCTTCTACAGACTCGCCAGATTTATAAGTTTTATCGATCACCTTATCGGTCATTAAGTTTCTAAATTTCACACGCATGACAGCTTGCCCTTTACCAGGCTTATGAAACTCATGCTCTATAATGGAACAAGGTTGCCCGCTGATGATAATTTTGAGACCGTTTTTAAATTGGCTTGTTGATATTTTCATTGTGTGATTTACTTTCTTTTTGTATTAATTATGGAGTTTGTTCGGATGCATAAATTATTATTATCTACTGTATTACTGTCTATTGTCGTTATTTCTTCTTGTTCAAGTCAACAAACTCCTGCCTTAAATGAATCTGACGTAGAAACATTTTTAGAGAGAGTTGAGCTAGAAGACAAAACTCTTGGCCCTGTAGCAAGCTCAGCATATTGGCTACAAGCTAATTTTATCACTTATGATTCTCAGAAAGTAGTTGCAGATTATGGAAAAAGATTTCAACTTCTGGCTCTAGAGCGCGCAAGACTAGCATCTACTTTTGATGACGTCGAAGTTTCAGAGGAAAACAGAAGAAAGCTCAATTTAATTAAAAACTCCTTTGTCATGCCATCGCCTTTGGATGATACCTTGGCAGGAGAGATTGCCAATATCATGGCAGAGCTCGATGCGATGTATGGGGCTGGGCAACATTGTTTTGGCGAGGGTGATTGCTATGACTTAGAAGCATTTGAAGGTGTCATTGACAATTCTAGAGACCCGGATGAGCTATTAAAAGCATGGGAAGGTTGGAGAAATATTGGCACACCCATGAAAGACAAATATTTAAGAATGGTTGAAATTGGTAATCTGGGAGCAAAAGATCTTGGTTATGAAGGCCTGACCGATCTGTGGTTTAGTCAATACGACATGCCGGCAGAAGAATTTTTAGCTGAAACTGACAGAGTATGGGGCGAGCTTAAGCCTTTGTATGATGCATTACATTGCCATGTAAGAAGCGAACTTTCAGAGCATTATGGCGAAGAAGTTGTTTCAAAAGAGGGCGTATTGCCTGCCCATGTTTTAGGAAATATGTGGGGCCAATCTTGGGCCAATGTATATGATTTGGTTTATACGCCAGATAATCCCAATGCGTCTAGCGGAATTGACTTAACAAAGATTTTAGAAGAAAAAAATATCGATGAAATAGAGATGACAAAAATAGCAGAAAATTTTTTCATCTCACTTGGTTTTCAGCCGCTGCCTGATACTTTTTGGGAGAGATCTCTTTTTATCAAGCCGCAAGATCGAAGCGTCGTTTGCCATGCATCTGCATGGAATCTCGATGCGGATGCAAATGACCTTAGAATAAAAATGTGCATTGAAAGAAACGCTGAGGATTTTTCAACCATCCATCATGAGCTTGGGCATATTTTTTACTATCAAGCATATAACAACACACAACCCAGCGTATTTCAGAGCGGAGCCAATGATGGCTTTCATGAGGCGGTAGGCGACTTATTGGCTCTTTCAATCACTCCTGAGTATTACAATAAAATTGGTCTAATCTCAGAGGCTGAAGCCAAAGCTGCAACATCAGATCCAATATCTCTTCTTATGCAACAAGCATTACAAGGAGTTGTTTCAGTTCCATGGACCTTGATGCTAGATAAGTGGAGGGCTGGAGTTTTTTCAGGTGAAACCTCTGAGTCAGAGCTCAATAATTCTTGGTGGGAACTAAGAGAGTACTATCAAGGAATAGGAGTGCCAAGAGAAAGAGGAGCAGATGCATTTGATCCAGGTGCAAAATACCATATTCCTGGAAATACTCCTTATACAAGATATTACTTAGCACAAATTCTCCAATATCAATTTCATGAATCACTTTGCAATCAAATGGGTTTTGAAGGACCTTTGCATGAGTGCTCTATTTACGACAATGAGCTTGCTGGTAAAAAGTTAAGAGCAATGCTTTCTCTTGGGCAGAGCCAAGAGTGGCAAGTGGCTCTTGAGGCGCTCACAGGAACACGTTCTCTTAGCGGCAAATCAATGTTAAATTATTACAAACCTCTCAAGGATTGGTTGGATGTTCAAAACACTGATCGTACTTGTGGATGGGAGGGATGATGAAACACTTAACTAATTTAGCTATCGCCGCTGGAGTTTTTATTTTTACAAAACTTTATGCTGATGCAATTTCTTTTAACAGCATTGAGTTATCAGGAGTGAATTTGGTTGGCCACCTCTTGGTACTGATCTTTGTCATTCAATGGATTGCATATATTCCAGCTTTTATATTTAAAACTGAAAAATTTTATGATTTAACGGGCAGCCTTACTTATATAGCAGCTATTTCATTTGCTTTGTATTCCACCAATACCTCTCAAAGCCTTGATCCCGGTAGTCTAATCATAGGCGCTGCAATTATCGTCTGGGCTGTAAGACTGGGCTCATTTTTATTTATGAGAGTTCACAAAGATAAAAAAGATGGACGATTTGATACTATTAAAACTTCCTTCTCTCAATTTTTTATGACATGGACTTTGCAAGGCATGTGGGTTTTTATATGCTCATCTGCTGCTTTGGTTGCAATCGCCAATCCAACAGGCGTGCCGATAAATATTCTATTTATAATAGGCCTGGCGCTATTTATTTTAGGCTTTGTGATTGAGATCATTGCTGATAACCAGAAGTCTGCGTTTCGATCTATTCCTGAGAACAAAGATGTTTTTATTAATGAGGGATTATGGGCAAGGTCCAGACACCCAAACTATTTCGGTGAAATTACTTTATGGACAGGCATTACCGTAATGGGCATATCTACCTTTGAAGGCATGAACTATTTAGCACTTTTCTCACCAATATTTTCATATCTATTATTGAACTATGTCAGTGGGGTGAGAATGTTAGAGTATAGAGGGCACAAAAAATGGGGGCATCTTGATGCTTATAAAGTCTACAAAGAATCTACCCCTAAACTAATCCCCAAAATTTTTTAAGATTTACTAAAATGTCTTTAAATTAGACGCATAAATCTTTACATTTTTTCTGATACTTAATAACACTAAATAATGCAAATTAGGTACAATTACATTGCAATAAAAGTTTGAATAATTTCACAACACTAGTTAGACTAGTGAACCATTTTTCTAGGGAGAAAAAAAATGTTAAATAAAAGTTTATTAACTTTAGCTATGCTCACTACATTCGTAGCTGCATCAGAGATGGAAGCAATTCTTGAGGTTGGCAGAGATAATACAGAATTATCTGCGCAATCACAGGGCAAAATTGATGCTACAGACACAGCAACTGATAAATTGATTAATGAGTTTAAAGTCGTGTCCAAGCAAGTTGAAGGGCTAAAGCTTTACAACGCTCAAAAAAGAATCCAGATCCAGGCACAGCTTGATCTAATGGATCAGTACGATGAACAACTTGTACAGGTTGTAGTCATGCAAAGACAGGTCCCGCCTCTGGCACAAAGAATGCTAGCTGGCCTAGAGAAATATGTAAAACTCGACACACCTTTTCACATAGAAGAAAGATTGCAAAGACTAGATTTAGTTAGAGCATCTTTGTCTAATCCAAAAGTTACTGCTTCAGAGCAGGTCAGACAAATACTTGAGGCCTACAACATCGAAGGCGAGTACGGAAGAAAGCTTGATGCATATGACGAGACTATTGTTCTTGATGGCAAGGAGATGGTTGTGAACATTTTAAGGGTTGGAAGGCTTGGGATGTTTTTCCAAACAAAAGACGAAAGAAAAACAGGCTACTACGATACTGAGCTTGGTTCATGGGAAGAGCTTTCAGGAAGTTATAGAGTCCAAGTCAGAGATGGTATTCGAATGGCTCAAAAATTAGCACCAATGGATATCATGATGCTGCCGATTGTCTACAGAGGAGAAGCTTCATGAAAAATTTAAATAAATACTTACTGTCTTTTGCTTTAATTGGAACAATTTCAGTATTTGCGCAAGACGTTGTTGAAGGTGAGGCTACTACTACGCAAGCTCTACTTCAAATGGTTTTAGAGGGCAGAACATCTGAGCAAACAGCTAACTCTAAAAGAGAAGCTGACTTTGGAGCAACTAAAAATAAGCAAGCTGCAAAATTAGCAGCAGAAAAGAGGGAGCTTGCTAGGCAAGAGAATATTGCAGACGCTCTTGAAAAAGAATACAAAGCAAATGAATCTATACTAGTCGTTAAAGAAACTGCTTATAAAAAAGAGCTAGGTTCATTGGTTGAGCTGTTTGGGCATCTACAGAGTTCAGCAGGAGAGGCTAGCGCCCTATTTGCAGATTCTCTATCATCAGGCCAATACGGCAGAGACAGAGAAAAATTCTTAAACGATCTATCTTCTAAAATGTCTAGTGCAACCGAATTACCTACAATTAGAGAGCTTGAAGGTCTCTGGTATGAGCTTCAAAGAGAAATGGTTGCGGGATCAGAGGTTGTAACATTTAATGCTAACGTCATCACTCTTGAGGGTGACTCAGTCGAATGTGCTGTTACAAGAGTTGGTTTATATAATGCTATTTGTGATGGAAAATATCTTGAGTACATTAGCAGCAAAGGACAGTATGCATTTTTAGGTAAGCAGCCAGAAGGTCGTTACGTCAGCACAGCAAAAAAATTATCTAAAGCAGATGCAGGTGATGTAGTTAAATTTGGCGTGGATCCTACAGGACCAGTTGGTGGAAGCTTGCTTGCTAATTTAATTCAAAACCCAAGTCTCATGGAGAGAGTTAACCAAGGGCGTGAAGTAGGTTACATCATCATCTTTGTTGGTCTAATAGGCATCAGTATTGCTTTTTGGAAGCTATTCCAACTATATACCATGGGCATAGCGGTTAAAAAACAAGCCACATCCAAAACCCATGATCAATCTAATCCACTGGGCAGGGTTCTAGCGGTTGGTGAAAAACACATGAGCAAGGATATCGAAACCCTTGAGTTGAGATTGGCTGAGGCAATCATGGCTGAAAGACCAGATATCGAGCGCGGCATTAATGTTGTAAAAATAATTTCAGTTGTAGCTCCTTTGGCTGGACTTCTAGGAACTGTGACAGGGATGATTGTTACCTTCCAACAAATTACTTTGTTTGGAACGGGTGATCCAAAAATTATGGCTGGTGGTATTTCTCAGGCTCTAGTTACCACTGTTTTAGGTCTAGTAGTTGCAATTCCAACAACGCTTTTACATTCTTTTGCTAATTCTTCAGCAAGAGGCATTATTAATGTTCTTGAAGAACAAAGCACAGGAATCGTAGCAGAACATTCTGATAAATAATTAGAGATAATGTTCTACGCAATTACTGAAGCATTTAATACCCTCAGAGACTTTATGTCCGCTGGGGGAAGTGTTCTGTGGTTGATTGCAATTCTGGCAGCCTTCATGTGGGCAATAATATTAGAGAGAATCTGGTACTTTAATGCAGGTCACAAAGTCTATATGCAAGATATTCGGTCTGAATGGGAAGCAGTAGGTGATCACACAACATGGAGAGCGCAGCAAATCAAAGATAAGCTCACCTCTCAAGCTAAGACAGAAGTGAATAAATATCTACCCCTTATTAATACATGCGTTGCCCTCGCTCCCCTATTTGGATTGCTAGGAACAGTTACAGGCATGATTGAGGTCTTTCAGGTGATGGCATTTACAGGTGGTGGTGATGCAAGATCTATGGCTGGAGGGGTGTCAAAAGCTACGCTTCCAACTATGGCCGGTATGACAACAGCTCTATCCGGAGTTTTTGCTACCATATATCTTACATCTGCTAAAAATAGAGAAGAAAATTCAATCAAAGAAATTATTAAAAGTTAAATAGGAGAATATCGTGAGAAGAAACGCTATATCAAGTGCAGTACAAGACGAAGAAGCTGAAATTAATATGACTCCCATGCTTGATGTTGTGTTCATCATGCTTATCTTTTTTATTGTTACAGCCAACTTTATCAAAGAGCCTGGTCTAGAAATTAATAGACCAGATGCAAGCACAGCCGAAACCCAAGAAAATGCTGCAATATTGATTGCAATTGGCGCTTCTGGAGAAATATGGATGGACGGAAGAAGAATCGATGCCCGTCAAGTTAAAGCAAATGTTGTTAAGCTTTTAGCAGATAATCCTCAGGGATCAGTTGTAATTCAAGCTGATGAAAAAGCAATGGCTGATACCATTATTAAAGTAATGGATGGTGCTAGAGAAGCTGGCGTATTTAACATCTCGCTTGCATCAGAACCAAAATAGAGAATCATATTGAATACTGCTGCTAATAGTTTAAATTCTGCTTCGCAAATCTTTTTGAAGATTGTTGCTCCGTTGGCAGATCTTTATTACAAAGCATTTAATTATAATAAATATCTAGCAGGCGTTGGTTTTGCCTCTCTTATAACTCTCTCACTTTTCTTTTTGATGGTTGCCTTGATATCTCTTGGGGATGCTGGCATTCCAGAGGACAACTCAAGGAAGCTTGGTGATGTCATCATGCCAGATAGAGACATTGATACTCTATTTGATAATGTAGATAAGCCTGAAGAGCCTGAAGAGCAACCGGAAGACATTGCTCAACCAGAATTAGACCTAGCACCCATAGCTGGGATGGATGTTAGTCTTCCTAAGCCAAAAGCTAACTTTGCAGGTAGCGGTTCTTTTTTCAGAGATGGCGAATACATTCCACTTTTTAAAGTTACGCCCATTTACCCAAGAAGAGCTCAAGAGCGAGGCATCATGGGATATGCGGTTGTAGCATTTACTATTACAGAAACTGGAACCGTAGAAAATGCTGAGGCTCTTGAAGGAATGTGTGGAGATCCCACGAATCCGGAAACAGTATTCAGAGCATGTTCTATTTTTAATTCAGCAGCTACACGTGCATCAGCAAAACTGAAGTACAAACCAAAGATTGTTGATGGAAAAGCTGTCAGAGTTGATAATGTTCCTCATAAGTTTACTTTTCTCTTGGAGGAAGACTGATGGCTAAAACAATTACACGCAATATATTTGTCTTACTTGTTTTAGGCTTCACATTAAGCGTAACTGATCTTTCTGCACAAAGCAGAAGTGGAAAAGCCGATGAGCCATCAAGTGGTGGCAGCACCCAAAAATCGGGAAAAACAAGGTCATACAAAAAAGCTAGAGTACTTCAACCCTCAACTGCGAAGAAGATTGTAAAAATAGTAGAAGCCCTTGAAAGACAAAAGACTGTTAGGGTTCCAGATCCATTGAATGAAGGTCAATTTATAGAAAAAGAAGAGGATGATCCTGATTTTGTAGAAGCTAAGGTGATTCTGACAGAATTGCTTAACGGCAAAGATGAGATGAGAAGTTATGATCGCTCAGTTATGTGGAATTACTGGGGCTACATTTATTTCAGTGCAGAAGATTATGATAGAGCCATGGGTGCGTATGAAAATCTTCTTCAGGAACCAGAAGCAACAGTCCCATTAAGAACATCATCATTATTAACCTTAGCTCAACTCAACCTGGTGAAAGAAAATTGGGATAAAGGTATTGCGCTAATTCTTCAGTGGATGGAAGAGGTGGAGAATGTTACTGCTCAGTCTCATGCATTGTTAGGACAAGCGTATTTTCAAAAGCAAGACTATGTTCGAGCTAGAAAATCAGTAGAAGAGGCAATTAGAATTGCTGAAGAAGTTGAGGAGTATAGGCCTAAAGAAAATTGGTATGTATTATTGGCAGCTTCGCTTTACGAACTAAAAGAAGCTAAAGTCATTGGTCAGCAGTATGCTTTAGAGCAGCAAGTATTAATTTATGAAATTCTTGTTAACTACTATCCTAAAAAATCATACTTTATTCAATTGGGCGGTACATATGCTCAAATGGATAGAGAGGAAGACTACATGCTGGTTCTTAAAGCTGCATACGAAAAAGATTTTCTTGATAAGGAAAGTGAGTACCAGGCCTTAGCTCAGATGCTTCTTCTTAACAAAAATCCTTATTGGGCAGCTCAAGTCTTGGTTGCCGGTCAAAATAAAAAAATAACTATTAAAGATGAGAAAACCGGCGAAGAGGAGATCTTCCCCGTCATCAAAGAAAGCGAGAAAAACTTAAAGCTCTTGGGAGATGCCTGGAGAATGGCGCAGGAAATTGATAAAGCTATTCCTGTTCTTGAAAGGGCAGCTAAATTGTCTAAAGATGGAGATCTTTATGTTCTCCTAGGCAACCTCTATTTGTATGAAGATAGAATGGAAGATTCCATTCGAGCGATCGAAAATGCCTTAAAAAAATCTAAAATTAAAAGTAGATCACAGGCTCAATTAGTTTTAGGGCAAGCTCATTTCGAACTAGAAAATTTTGAGGAAGCAAAAAAACAATTTAGGTTAGCTGCTAGAGATGAGAATAAACGGATTAAAAAGACTGCTAATTCATGGATCAAGTATGCAGAGAATGAAGCAATTAGAGTGCAAAATCTTAATCTCAGAAGAGAGTTCATCGAAAAATCTAACGCTGAATCTAAAAAGAGTTAATTCTTTAAATAAGTCTCAATCTTAAAGCCATATTCGTTGTCGGTATCTTTTGCATGCGATTCCTCTGAAATCATGGTCCAGTTTGTTAAATCAATATCAGGGTAGAAAATATCACCTGTGATTTCGCAATCAACTCTAGTTAAGACCAATTTATTAACAAATAAGATACTCTCCTCAAATACACGGCCACCACCAATCAGCACCACCTCATCATCTAATTTATTTTCTTTATTCCAGCTTTCTGCTGCAGCAATACCCTCTTCTAGGCTTCTGACTACCTTGGCACCCTCTTGAGCAAGCATGGAAGAAGAGATGACAATATTTTGTCTGTTTGGTAGAGGTCTCCCTATAGAATCAAAAGTTTTTCTTCCCATCACGATGGCTTTGTTTTGGGTGTAAGAACTAAAGTGCTTGAGATCTCTTTTTAATGTCCAAGGAAGATCATTGTTGACTCCAATTACCGAATTATTTGAAAGTGCTACTAAGTGAGAAATATTCATCTTAAATTGCCATTGGGGCTTTAATTGCTGGATGAGAATCATATCCATCTAAAATAAAATCATCAATTGATAGGGTCTCGAGATCTTCTATAGATTCTATATTTGGCATGATCAGTGAGGGCAACTTTTTTGGCTCTCTTGCTATCTGTTCTTTTGCCTGCTCAATACTATTTTTATAGATATGTGCATCACCGAACGTGTGAACAAAGTCTCCAGGCTCTAAGTTAAGAATATTTGCCAGAATAGATAACAGAAGTGCATAACTCGCAATGTTAAATGGAACTCCTAGGAACATATCAGCGCTCCGCTGATACATTTGGCAGGAGAGTCGACCATTTGTTGAGACATAAAATTGTGACATAACATGGCAGGGTGGAAGCGCCATCTCATCTATTTTTTCTACATTCCATGCGCTTAATATATGCCTTCTTCCCATAGGATTAGAGCGAAGCCCATCAATGAGTTCTTGGATTTGATCTTTGCCTCCCCAATCTCTCCATTGGACCCCATATATTGGACCAAGTTTTTTTACGGTCTCTGAGTTTGCATAGCCGAGTTCCACGCCCTGATTGTCAGCATTATCAGTCCAAATTGTAGAAAATTTCTCTAGGTCTGTTAGCTCTTCTCTGCTTTTTTGAAACCTTATTTCTGCAAGCCGGCGCTCGTCATCCGAGCCCTCTAAAAACCATAGTAATTCTGAGACCACACCCTTCCAAGCAAGTTTTTTCGTGGTTACGGCAGGAAAACCATCTTGAAGATTGAAGCGAAGTTGATGCCCAAATGAGGATAAGACTCCGGTTTCAGTTCTGTCATCACGACTTTCACCGTTTTCAAGGATATCTTTTAATAGATCTAGATACTGCTTCATGCTTTTTTAATCGATGTGGTAAGTAATGTAAGCCCAATAATAAACATCGGAATGCTTAGCAATTGGCCCATGCTTAATTGTAATGTAATAAATCCCATGTGTGCATCAGGCTGTCTAAAGAACTCAATAAAAAATCTAATGGCTCCATAACCCATGAGAAAAGAGCCGCTAATGATCCCAGTTTTATTGGTATTTTTTCCAATCCACATCAGCAATATAAACAGAATTATTCCTTCAAATAATGCTTCATATAATTGAGAGGGATGTCTTATTAGCCCATATGGATCTGTTGGGAAGATAAAGCCCCAACTCCCATCTGTGGGTCTGCCATATAGCTCTCCATTAAGAAAGTTACCAATTCTGACCAGACCAAGACCGATTGGCATGGCTGCACAAATTGCATCTGCAAGACGCAAAAAGGATATAGAGTGCTTGATGGAATAGACATATAGACTAGCAATCACTCCGATTAAGCCTCCATGAAAACTCAGTCCACCTTCCCAAACAAAAAAAAGACTTAAAGGATTTACTGCTAGTTGATCTAAGCCATAAAAAAACATATAGCCAACTCTGCCACCAAGCATGGCACCAAATATTAAGCCATACAAAAAAACAATGTCGTTTGCCTGCTCTTCGCTTAAGCCCAATCCCAGAATAATTGGATGTGTTTTAAGATATTGAAAAATTAATACAGCAGAAAGCACCCATGTCACTGCATAGTATTGAATTTTAATAAAACCAAAATCTATCAGACTGGGGTTATTAAAAAATTCAGAGAGTTCTACTATCAACTGATCATTACCATGATACCAACCATGATCAAAAATATACCAAACATTCTTTTTAGCATTACTTCCGAAAGAGCATGACTCAAGTTTGCTCCAACCTTAGCGGTTAGAATGCTGGCAAATGAGATGGCTGCAACCGCAGGCCAGAAAATAAATCCAGATGTAAAGTTAGGAAGATCTGAGTTTCCGTGTCCAAATAACATATATCCTAGAGCTCCCGCTATAGCTATGGGTACGCCACACGCAGCCGCTGTCCCAATTCCTTTTCTAACATTATAGCCTCCAGCAATCATCAAGGGAGTTGTGAAAGAGCCACCTCCAATTCCAATGACTGATGATAGAAAGCCAATCCAAGATCCGTGAAGCGGAGCTGTAACATTAGAAATAGATAAAGTTTTTTTTGTCTTATTGATAATGAATTGCGAGTAACTAAAGACCATTTCAGCCCCAACAGCAAAAAGAAATATTGTAATGATTAATTTTAAATCATTGCTTTCCAGTGAGGTTGCATACTTAGATCCAATCAGAGCCCCAACAACCATTCCAATGGATAGAGGGGTTACTAGAGACCATTCAACACTTTGTTTTAAATGATGAGAATAAGTTGAAGACAGTGCAGAGAAAAAAATACTGGTCAAAGAGGTACCAATGGCTAAGTAAATAACTATAGATGCTTCAAAATCCATGCCATAGAAAATGAACATAAGAGCGGGAACTAAGACAGAACCTCCTCCAATACCAAACATGCCAGCCAGCAGACCAGTGCATGCACCAAGAGCCAAAAAGATAACAATATCAATCATTGGCTATGGCAATATATGTTGGAAGAAACTCATTTAGCACTTTTGCGTAAACATCTTTTTTGAACGGCACAATATGGGATAAGGGGTACCAAAAGCTCACCCATTTATGGTCAACAAATTCTTGCTCTATTTCATTTAAAAGATTTATTTCTAGTTCAGCCAGAGCTTTAAATAAAAACCATTTTTGAGTCTGCCCCTTAAACTGCTTCATGCTTTCAGATCTTTTTTGGTATTTTGTTGGTAAATCATAATGATACCAATGAGAGCTTTTTTGAATAATTTTTACATCTTTTTGTTTAATGCCGACTTCTTCAAACAGCTCTCTGTGTGCAGCTGCTCTAGGAGATTCTCCGGTATCAATTCCGCCTTGAGGAAATTGCCATGTTTGTTGACCCTTTCTTCTGCAGACCAATAATTGATTCTCTTGATTCAACACAATTAAGCCAACATTTTTTCTATAAGATTTATCATTCATGTTAGATTAACCCCTTATGAGTAAGCCTGCTTTAGTAATTTTTGATTTAGATAATACCATTTTAAACGGCGATTCAGATTATGCGATGATTAATTATCTGGTTCATACTCAAGCCCTTGATGAGAGTGCAGGAAAAAAAAATCAATTATTTATTGAGGACTACCAAAGGGGTGAGTTAGATTTTGATGCTTATACAACCTTTGCCTTAAGTGCATATATTGGGATGACTCGCTCAGAGATTAATGAATTCATGCTTCCATTTGTCGCAAAGGTAATAGAGCCAATGATTAATACCCTTGCACTCAAGATCATTCATGATCATGGTGATAGTGGGGATACCATCCTTCTTGCAAGCGCAACAAATGAACTTATCGTTCAGCCAATTGCGCAAAGACTAGATATTCACAATGTTATTGGCACTCAAGTAAAATTTATAAATGGTAAATGTACAGGAGAATATATTCCTCCATCGGCTTTAGGTGCAGGCAAAAAGCTACTTGTTCAGCAATGGATGCAAAAAAATAATTTCGATGATTTTAGTGGCGTAACATTTTACTCAGATTCGATTAATGATTTACCGCTTTTAGAGGCTGTAGACTTTCCCAAGGCTGTAAATCCAGACGCGATGCTTGAGAAGATATCTTTAGAACGAGGCTGGGAAATTATTGATCTACCTATACTCTAGGCTTCGTCTTTAAAGTCAGACATTGATGGGCAGGTGCACATCAAGTTGCGATCCCCATAAACATTATCAACCCTTCCAATTGGCGGCCAATATTTATTTCTTGAGCCACTATCTTTAGGGTAAGCGGCAACAGATCGAGGATATTTATATTCCCACTTATCGCCGGTAACTACCTGAGCACAATGCGGGGCATTTCTGAGAGGGCTATCTTCCATGGCATAAATATTGTCTTCGACGTCCTGTATTTCCTTCCTGATGCTAATCATCGCTTCAATAAATCTATCAAGCTCAACGAGGGATTCACTTTCAGTTGGCTCAATCATTAATGTGCCGGGAACAGGAAAGGACATTGTTGGAGCATGAAATCCAAAGTCCACTAAACGCTTGGCTATATCATCTACCTCAACTCCACAAATTTCCTTTAAAGGCCTGATGTCTATGATGCACTCATGCGCAATGAGCCCATTTTGTCCTGTATATAAAACTTTGAAGTGAGGGCTGAGTTTTTGAGCAATATAGTTAGCACTCAAAATTGCAACTTGAGTAGCTCGCCTTAAGCCGGTTGCTCCCATCATCTGGATATACATCCAGCTGATTGGCAGGATAGAAGCACTGCCAAAGTTTGTTCCAGAAACAGGTCCAACCTGATCAGATGAAGCATCATAGGCTAGGGGATCAGTGGGCATATGGGGCACTAAATCCTTTACCACTCCAATTGGACCAACACCTGGCCCGCCGCCGCCATGGGGAATACAGAATGTTTTGTGAAGGTTTAAATGCGATACATCTCCTCCAAATTCTCCAGGCTTACATAATCCAACCATTGCATTTAGATTTGCTCCATCAATGTAAACTTTCCCTCCATGTGAATGAATAATTTCGCATACATCTGTTACTGTTGCCTCAAACACTCCATGGGTAGAAGGGTAGGTAATCATGATTGCGGCTAACTCATCAGAATATTTTTTAGCTTTATCTGTTAGGTCATCCAAATCAATATTTCCTTTTTTATCGCAACTTACTGGAATTACTTTCATGCCTGCCATTTGTGCCGATGCTGGATTAGTTCCATGAGCTGACTCAGGAATTAAGCAGATTTTTCTCTGCTGATCACCGTTCGCTCTATGAAATGCATCGATGGCTAGCAGACCAGCATACTCACCTTGAGAACCAGCATTTGGCTGCAATGATATTGCTGAGTAACCGGTGATTGTTGCCAATTTCTTTTCAAGGTCACGGATAAGTATTTGATACCCTTGAGTTTGCTCCTTTGGTGCATAGGGATGAATATTTGAAAACTCTTCCCAGCCCACGGGTATCATTTCTGAGGTTGCGTTAAGCTTCATTGTGCATGAGCCTAGAGGAATCATTGCTCTATCCAAAGCTATGTCTTTGTCACAAAGATTTTTTATGTAACGCAACATTTCTGTTTCAGTTCTGTATAAATGAAATACAGGATGAGTTAAATAAGCCGAGGTTCTCTCGAGCACATCGGGTATCTCATATTTGTCATCACCTGGCGCAGATATCTCGAAGTTAGAAAATAAACCGGCCAACTCTTCAACGTCTAATTTTGATGTAGTTTCGTCTAACGAAATACTGACTAAACTCGAGCTGATACATCTAATATTAATTTTTTTAGCTTGAGCGGCTTTAATAATTTCGTTTGTATAGCTTTGAGTATTAACACAGATGGTGTCAAAAAATGCGTTAGAGGTAATTTCAAATCCTTGCTCATTGATTTTATTAGCCAACTCTACAGTTCGCGAATTAATTGATTGAGCAATTTGTTTGAGACCTTCTGGGCCATGATAAGCCGCATAAAAACCAGCCATGATTGCCAGCAATGCTTGGGCTGTGCAGATGTTGCTTGTGGCTTTCTCTCTTCTGATGTGTTGCTCTCTGGTTTGCAGGGCTAAGCGATATGCTGTTTTACCGTGTTCATCAATAGAAGCGCCGACTAATCTGCCTGGCAATGATCTCTTATAAGCTTCCTTCGTTGCCATAAATGCTGCATGAGGCCCACCAAATCCAAGAGGCACTCCAAATCTTTGAGAACTTCCAATAGCAATATCAGCCCCAAGCTCTCCAGGACTTTTTATTAGAGTGAGTGCCATTAAATCTGTTGCCATAATTGCCAGTCCATTGTGGCTGTGCAGGTTTGAAATGGCCGAGGTAAAATCACAAATTTCTCCGTGATTATTTGGGTACTGAATTAATGCCCCAAAATAAGTTTCCTCGGACAGTCTTTCAAGCGTTTTAGGGTCTCCAACCACAACTTCAATTCCTATTGGTTTTGCTCTCGCGCTGACCACTGCAATAGTTTGGGGAAAACAATTCTCATCAATAAAAAATTTTTGAGATTTAGATTTTCCCACTCGAGAAGCAAGCGTCATGGCTTCAGCTGCAGCTGTTGACTCATCAAGCAGAGAAGCATTTGCGATCTCGAGACCGGTAAGGTCTCCCACCATGGTTTGAAAATTAATCAACGCTTCTAATCTTCCTTGAGCGATCTCTGGTTGATAGGGAGTGTAGGAGGTATACCATCCAGGATTTTCAAACACATTTCTTAAGATAACTTTTGGGGTAATGGTACCAAAGTAACCTTGCCCTAAAAAAGACCTAAACACTTGATTCTTTGCTGCAATCTTTTTTAATGTTTGCAGAGCCTCTTCTTCTGACATTGGCTCATCCATCTCAAGATCTTTCTCAATAAAAATATTTTCAGGCAGGACAGCTTTTGAGAAATCTTCTAAGTTTTGGTAACCCAGCTCAGCAAGAAGACCATCGACATCAGATTGATTTAAACCAATGTGCCTGCGAGCAAAATTATTGTAATTATCCATAAATATTTAAAAGTCTTAACGATTCAACAACTTCAAGTGAGCTGTTTGTGTAACAGGGCTAATCTTCACAGACCTCGCTGTAATCTTCCGGAGACAAAAGGTTTTCTATTTCATCTAGATCCGATGGCATCATTTTAAAAAACCAACCATCCTCATAAGGAGAAGAATTAATAATCTCTGGCTGATCTTCCAGGATAGAATTGACCTCTGTGACTTCACCAGAAATTGGAGAGTAGACATCAGATGCTGCTTTTACCGACTCAACAATTGCAGCGTCTGTTTCAGCGTCTATCGATTGCCCTATGTCTGGAAGTTCTACAAAAACAATGTCTCCCAATAAGTCTTGAGCATGATCGCTAATACCTATTGTTACAGACCCATCAGGCTCTACTCGAACCCACTCATGTGAAGAAAGAAATTTTAAATCGCCCGGAATATCACTCATGACTGGATTTTACCTTGTCTCAAGAATCTAGGGAATACAAAATCAATATTTAAAATTTTATTTCTAATCATAACTTGGCCCTTCCCCCCATGGCCCTGATCAACTCGCGCTAAACCGATGCTGGCCTCAAGAGTGGGAGAGTAAGTTCCGCTTAAAATAATACCTTTGCCTTGCTCATGTATGATTTCATATCCTGGCCTGAGCACTCCACGATCCTTTAAAAGAACCCCAATAATTTTTTTACTTACCCCTCTATCAAGTTTTAATAAAGCATTTTTACCAATAAAATCTCTGGCTTCATCCTTCATGTCTATGGTCCAAGCTAGGTTAGATTCATAAGGATGATTATTAATGGTCATATCGTTGCCATAGAGGTTTAGCCCAGCTTCAAGCCTCAGGGTATCTCTTGCACCCAGCCCAATCGGCGTACATCCTTCGGCTAATGCCTTTTCCCATAGATTCACTATGACGTCATTGGAAACAATTAATTCAAAGCCATCCTCTCCTGTGTATCCTGTTCGCGCATAAAGATGATCATCTGAAAACATACATCCAAATGGCTCAAGATTTTCTACCAAAGAAGAAATTTCATTCATGGCCAGTATTTTGTTCATTGCTTCTGGCCCCTGGATGGCCAAAATACCCATGTCCTTTCTTTCAATAACCTCCACACCAAAATCTACGGCATGCTTGTTGTACCAATTAAAATTTTGCTCTCGAGTGGAACAATTAGACACCAGTCTAAACTTATCGTTTGCATGGTAAATAATTAGATCATCTAAAATACCACCATCTTCATTCAACAAGACGCCATAAAGCGCCTTATTTTCATTGGCAATTTTTTTAATGTCATTGGCAAAAATCTTTTCAAAAAAACCTATTTGATCTCCTCCATTAAAATCAAAAACAGCCATGTGGGACACATCAAAAATACCTGCATTTTTTCTCACCGCATGATGTTCTTCCATCAAGGAAGAATATGTAATCGGCATCTCCCATTGAGCAAAGCTAACCATTTTTGCACCTAAATCAATGTGAGAAGCGTGCAGAGCAGTGTTTTTGAGTTGAATCATTATTTATATCTATTAGTTACTAAATCGAAAAATATACTAACATTTTAATGTATTTAGAATGAGTTGAGTTTTAACTTTTAAAGAACTTTGTGCTATTCTAAATGAGAATGATTCTCATCATATAAAAAAAGGAAATAACATGGCTGAATTTATAATTGTTTTTAGGGAAGTGCTAGAGGCGTCACTCGTAGTAGGAATTATTTATCTTTTAATAGAAAAAACTGACCAGAAAAAGTATTTTTCTCAGTTATGGTATGGAGTGTTTGCATCAATTTTAGCCAGTATTGCCGTCGGCTATTTGGTTATTCAGGCTAAGAATTCCTTGGGAAATAATTCTACTCAAGCTCTGTTTGAAGCTGTATTCTTATATCTGACAGCATTCTTGATTTGGTATGTTATTTTCTGGCTCTCAAAAAATGTCAGCGATAAAAAAGTCCTCGAAGGCCAAGCGCTTAATGCAATGGAATTATCTTCATGGGGAATATTCTTTGTGGTATTTTTTGCCATCTTGAGAGAAGGGTTTGAAACAGCTATCTTCTTAATTTCTAGCTTATCCATTACAGGTACTTTTTCATACCTAGGATTTTTCTCTGGGGCAGTTCTTGCAATCTTAATAGGCTACTTAATTGTTGCGCAGGGCAGAAAGGTTGATCTCAAAAGTGTTTTTAAATATACAACTCTCTTACTGGTATTTCTTTCAGCTGGGATGATTGCTTACGGAACCCACGAAGCAGAAGAGTACTTGGTGAAATCAGGCCAAATGGAAAAATCTGAAATCTATCGAGTGTGGAATATATTAGAGCCCACCGAAGTAACCCCAGGGGCCGGCAAGACATCACATATCCTGCATGACAAAGGGACAATTGGAGTTTTTCTTAAAGGCTTTTTTGGCTACAACAGCAACCCAAATATCATAGAAGTTGTCTTGTGGGTTTTAGCCCTGATGTTTGGATTAAACATGTGGAGACGTTTTTATTATTAACTAGGAGTCTAGTTGGTCCATATTCTTAATTGCTTTATCCATCTGCCTTTCTCGTGTGGCGTGCTCATTTACAGCCTTTAGCATGGCATCAGTTTTTTTCTGGAGTTCTTCGGTAGAGCCTCCAAAATTTTCAAACTCTTTTTTTAACTTCCCAAACTCTTTCATGATCTCGCTTGCTCTCTCATTGAGAGCAAGAGTTCTAAAGCCCATATGAACACTAATTAAATAAGCTGCCAGAGAATTAGGACCCATGATTAATACTCGGTGGTCTCTAAAGATTTGCTCCCTAATATTATCTATGGAGTCTATGAGCTGCATGAGTGACTCGCTTGGGATGTACATTATTCCCAGATCCACCGTTACCCCAGACTGCATATACTTAGAATTGATGTCTATTGAATCCTTTTGGACGTGTCTTCGAATATCATCAGCAGATTTTTTAATTAACTGAGTGTCGCTGTTATCAACTGCAGAGAGATAACTATCAAATAAACCAGAAGGAAACTTTGCATCTATGGGCAAGAGCAAGCCTTCTGGTAGCTTAATGGCGAACTCCACTCTTTTACCTGAGCCTGATATTACTTCAGCGTTAGCAATAAATTGATTGGGATGAAAAATATCTTTGATGATGGCCTCCAATGACCATTCGCCAAATTTACCGGCAAGCGCGCCACCCGACAGATACCTATTTAGTTTACTGAGGGGATCTTGAAAAGACTGAATATCCTTGGATAAATCTGAGAGCGTAGCTTCTTGTCTTTCTACAGCCTTATCTAGATCTCTAAAAGATTCTTTGGAACTTACTTTTTCAGGATCAGATCTTAGATTCAAATAAATCAAGATACCCAATAGAAGGATTATTACGATCAAAAGGATGGATATGTATGCCACTTATTACTTTATCCTATAAAATATATTCACCAATATAGCTAATGATACTATGGAAAAATCTTTGGAATCTAAATTTGCTGCTTTTAAGTCTCAGGGCTTTCAGATTGACCTGACAAGAGGAAAGCCAGGAGCTGATCAGCTGGACCTGTCCAATAATCTCTTAAATGCAGAAGTGTCTTCACATAGTCCAAGTGGTGTTGATGTCCGAAATTATGGGGATCCTTTGGGTATTCCTGAGGCAAGAGCGCTGGGCGCCAGTCTGTTATCCTCGACTGCAGAGACTACTTTGGTGGGAGAGCAATCTAGCCTTCTGCTCATATACCAATTAATACTTTCGAATTATCTATTTGGCTTAAAAACTCCCTGGAAAGATCAGGCTAACCTAAAATTTATTTGTCCCGTACCAGGGTTTGATAGGCACTTTAGGTTGTTAGAAGATTTTGGTATTGAAATGCTTACTATTCCATTAAATGGAACAGGGGTCGATCTAGATGCCTTGCATGCGTTGCTTGCTGAGCATAAAAATATTAAAGGCATTATGTGTGTTCCCCGACATTCTAATCCAACAGGCGATACATATAGTGATGAAAACATTATTTCGATCATAGAAGCTGGTAAGGCTTATTCTGAAGAGTTCCTATGTATATTTGACCATGCTTATTTATTGCATGACTTTTTGCCGTCACCTACCCAAACCCCAGTTTGGGAGCTTGCAACTAATCTAGATGCCAAGGATCAAGTGGCTGTCTTTTGCTCATTTTCTAAAGTTACTTTTGGCGGTGGCGGCCTAGCTTTTGCAACAGCAGGAAAAAAACTTTTTGATCTTCTGTCTAGGCAAAGAGCCTCAATGATAGTGTGTTCAGATAAAGTAAATCAAATGCGACATCTAGAATTTTTAAAAGATAGGGCGGGGGTTCTGGAGCACATGAAAAAACATGCTGAGATTGTTCGCCCTAAATTTGAAGTTGCTTTCGATGCCCTTGATGTCTTAAGTCCAGAAATTGGAGCTTATCACAAGCCTACTGGTGGATATTTTATTTCCTACGATACCAAGAGACCTATCGCTAAAAGAGTTATTGAACTATGTAAAGAGGTGGGAGTGCTTATAACCCCGGCAGGCTCAACTTATCCGCATTTTCATGATCCACTGGATTCAAATATTCGTCTAGCTCCGACGTTTCTTGGAGTTGAGGATTTACAGGATGCAATGGAGGTTTTTGTCACGGCAATAATGATTGCCCATCAAGAACTAGACTAGTTGATAGCCCTGGCAACTGGCATAAATTTTCCATTCTCAAAATGAGAGAAGAGGTTTTGTATTTCAGGGTGTCTGGGTAATTCTTCTGAATCATCTTTCAATAAATTTTGTTCAGACACATAGGCAATATAAAAAATCTCCCCATTTTCAGCGAAAAGGTGATAGAACGGTTGCTCTTTTATTGGTCGAATGGAAGAGGGAATAGATTGATACCATTCTTCTGTGTTGTTGAACTCTGGATCCACGTCAAATATAACGCCTCGAAAATCTAGGAAGCGATGTTTTACTATTGCACCAATAGCAAATTTTGTTTCAACGAGCTCTTGTTTTATATTGTCCATATAGATAATTAAATCATACCAAGTTTAAGGAATAAATAATGTTAGTTTTAACCACTCCTTCAATTGAAGGCAAAAGTATTCAGGCCTATCACGGCATAGTCACCGGGAGCACCGTTAGAGCAAGACACATCGGAACAGATATCCTAGCGACTCTTAAAAACATAGTAGGCGGAGAGCTTAAAAGTTACTCAATTTTATTAACAGCGGCCAGAGAAGAGGCGATGGAAAGAATGATTGCTCAAGCAACCGAGTTAAATGCCAATGCAATTATTAATTTTAGGTTCCAAACCTCAACCATAGCCCCGGGTGCATCAGAGGTTATTGCCTATGGAACAGCGGTAACGTTTAGTGATTGATTCAATCAAAGTTTTTGGCGAGCGTCACTCTGGAACCAATGCCATAGGGTATTTTTCTGGTAAGAATTTTAACCTCCAATTTAAACATTACAATTTTTTAGGTTGGAAACATCGCTTGGCTCCTGAGCAAGCGGAATGGTCAAAGTTTGATGTAGAAAGCTGTTTATTTATCTTTTGTTTAAGAAACCCATATTCTTGGCTGCAGGCAATGCATAAAGAGCCTTACTATGAACATTATCCAAAAATAAAAGAATTAAGTTTCGAGGATTTCTTGAAGTTTTCCATAGAAGATTATGAAAACTCTATTGTTATGTGGAATAAAAAAAATTTAAGCTATCAGCGCATGGCGAAAGAAGTGCCGCATGCAGTTATTGTTAACGTAGAAGAATTTCACAGCTCCCAAGAAAAAATTCATGCGGATTTAAAGCAAGTTCTGGGTATAGATAACTCACCTTTTATTCCAATGAATGAATATGTGAATGGAAGGGGTCGGCACACCGATAAAGATATTCAGTCTGCATTAGCTATTCCAAGCTTTAAAAAAAATATCACAGAACTGATCCATGCCTCCTTATCTGAAGAAGTTATGGAACAATGTAATTACATAAAAGTTTAAAACCAAGAGAAAAATATGAATAGAACAGAGAAAGCTGCGTTTAGAGAAAGCGTTATAGTTGTCATGATGGGAATGGTTATAAACTTTCCTCTTCAAACATTCCTGCTGTGGCTCACAATAGATAATTGGAGTTGGACCAATACTTTATTAATTTCAATTTTTACACAATCTATTTTGACTGTAGTTGCATTGGTTAGGGTTTATTCAATTCGCATGAGATTTACTAGGGGTAAATTTTAAGAATTTTTTACTGCAAGTTTTGCTTTTATTTCAGCGTGTAACTTTTTGGTAATCTTATACCTAGCGTAAAAGAACACAGCGATCAATCCCCAAACCATAGCAAAGGGCCCATCAATGAGACCTAGTTTAAAAAGGGTTTCTTCTGCAATTTCTCCTGGCACCGCTTTGCTCGGAAAGGCAATAAAATCTAGTGCGACTCCTGCAATGACATGGCCAATGCCATTAGATGTTTTGCTAAACAAACTTCTGGCTGCATAAAAAACACCTTCTTGTCTAACACCTGTATTCAGTTCATGCTCATCTGCAATATCTGCTAGTGCTGACATCACGCTAATATGCAAGATAGACCCACATGCTGATGCAATAGATCCAAAAATAATGATCATGACAACCAAATCCCATGAGCCCCTTTCAGGCGCCAATCCGAGTAACGCAACATTAGCTGATGCAGACCAAAATATTGTTAGACCAAAAACTGTTGACACAATCACAACAGGCTTATCAAATCGTTCATGCAATTTTGCTGCCGCGATAAAACCAAAAGCATAACCAAGAATATTATTGATTATCAGCCATCCAATTTGCTGAGGAGCCAGCTCATAAAAAAATGTCCCCATATAAATCGCCATAGTTTCATGAGTGCCGATCAACATAGAAAGAAAAAACATCCCAACCAATATTCGAGCATAATTTCTGTTACTTATTGCCCCAAGAATGTCTTGAAATAAGTCTCTCAAACGAACTTTTTCACCATCATGTTTGGGTTGTTTTAAATAAGGAATACGATCTTTGGTGAAATATGCTGAAGAGAGAATGCAGAGCGAAATCAATGCCATGCTAAAAATTGCTATGGGTGTATAGGACTCTTGGTAGAGCTGTCCGCTTTGCTCGCCAGCAAAGAATGGAAAGATTAAAAACCAAACAAATATATGCATGATAATTACGCCCATGTAACCAAAGAGATTGTTGTAACTCATGACCCGACTGCGCTCTATATAATCATCAGACAGCTCAGCCCCTAGAGCTAAGTGGGGCACTGTAAAAAGCGTGATGCTTAGTCTTAAAATAATTGTAGAAAAAATAAGCCACCCAAATAGACCATATTCAGACAATCCATCTGGAGGAAAGAACATGAGATATATCGCAATAACTGTTGGGAATGGCGCAGCAAACATAAATGGATGCCTGCGACCAAGCTTAGACACATAACGATCAGAGATAGAGCCCATTACAGGATCAGAAATTGCATCAAAAATAATGGCGATTAGAACAGCAAGACCAGTTAACGATCCAGAAAGACCCAATACTTGGTTGTAAAAAAAGAAGGTAAGGCCAGCAAACACCCAATTCGTGACACCCTCACCTGTAGCACCAATACCAAAAGCTAATTTAGTTTTTAGGGTTAGTTTTTCTGTGCTCAAATCGATCCTTTTAATTCATTCTAGCCTTGAAAGGTTGATTAGGTAAAATAACTTTATGCAATTTAAAATGTACCAGGTTGATGCCTTTGCTTCAAAATTATTTTCAGGCAATCCTGCTGCCGTTGTGATTTTAGAATCTCCTCTTTCAGAAGATTTGATGCAGTCAATAGCATTAGAAAATAATCTATCTGAGACAGCTTTTATTAATATCAATGAGAGCCCAATACCGATTAGATGGTTTACCCCAACCTTAGAAGTTAATCTTTGTGGGCATGCAACTATGGCCAGTGCCAAAATACTATTCGAGTACTTTCCCAGCATTGCTGGCACTGAGATTTCTTTTAATTCAAAAAGCGGAATCTTAAACGTTACTAAACATGCAGAGGATATTTGTCTCAATTTTCCAACCGATAAGCCAGAGCCTCAGAAAATGGATGCATTATTTGCTGAGGCCCTTGGCGAATCACCCATTGAAATATTGAGGGGCACGGATGATTTTCTAGCAGTGTTTGAGACTGAGCAACAAATTCAAGCCATGAATCCAGACTTTTCAAAATTATCTAAGATAAATTCACGAGGAGTAGTCATATCCGCACCAGGAAATGATGTCGACTTTGTTTCTCGGTGTTTTTTCCCTCAAACAGGAGTTGATGAAGATCCTGTAACGGGCTCAGCTCATACTATGCTAATTCCATATTGGGCAAAGCAGTTAGATAAAATCGAACTTAAAGCACACCAACTCTCTGCTCGAGGAGGGGTTTTAGATTGCAAGCTAATAAATGATCGCGTTTTAATCTCTGGCAAGAGTGTTGTTTATTTTGAAGGAATGATTTCAATCATTTAAACTTAAACTTTAATAATTTCGGAGAGAATTTATGGCTACTTATATTATTTGCGCTTTGCTGCTTGCTTTACTTCAAACTTGGCTTATACCCGCAGCTTTCAACATGAAAAATTTTCCTTGGCTAGGTTCTAATAGAGATGAGTCTATGCCCCATGAGCCATCAGTAATGGCCGGTAGAGCCATGCGAGCAAACACAAATTTACAAGAAACTCTGCCAATATTTTTAGCCTTGGCATTGCTATCTATGCAGCTAGAAGTCGACGTGACCGGGCTTGCATGTTGGTGGCTTGCTTTTAGAGCTGGACATCTTGTTACATACATTGCTGGTTTCGCAACACTAAGAACATTGCTATGGCTTGGTTCCATTGTTTCTTTGGTAATGATGGCGCTAGAGTTAATCTAAGATAGAAAAATTTTTTCCTATAAAAAAGGGAGCTAAGCTCCCTTTTTGATTGGATAAAATATTATCCTAAGTTATCTTTTAGCCGTTAGGGTTAATTAAGAACTTTTCACCCGTTGCTTGTTTGGCATACACCATTAAGGCCTCAAGAGTTAAGGCTCCCTCTAAGGAAACTTCTTGGGTATAAGTGCTCGCAAAAGTCGTCTTAATTTCATTGGCAACTCGAGCTTGAAGCTCACCCACCTTTTCAAATCCAACTTTTCCAAGGAATGGCGTTAATAAAAATCCACCAATGCCCCAATACATTCCAAAAGTACGATTATTTGGTAAAGTAATTCCAGACTGATTTAACGCGCCGTAAATATAGACTTGCTTATGTTGAGTAGAACCATAGGGGCTATACTCAGTTGCATTTTTTCTTGCTGCAACTTCCATGCAGGTTAGGATCTTTCCGGCTAATTCACCTCCACCGGTAGCATCAAATGCAAGAGTGGCTTTTGTTTCTGTGATTGCTGCAGTTAGCTGATCCATAAAATCCTCATCAGAGGAATTACACACAAATTGTGCGCCAATGGATTTTAATAAATCAACGTGCTCTTGTTTTCGAACAATGTTAATAAGCTGCACTCCATCATCCACACATATTTTGACAAGCATTTGACCTAAATTAGAGGCAGCAGCTGTATGAACAAGCGCTGTATGTCCTTCCATTTTCATGGTCTCTACCATACCAAGAGCGGTCAATGGATTCACGAAGCTGGATGCACATTCACGAGGCTCTGTGCCTTCATTCATCACCATGCAACTTGCTGCTGGAAGACACCTATATTGCGAGTACATTCCACCGCCAACAACGCTAACAACCTTGCCCATCAATTCTTGAGCATCAGCTCCAGCCTCGACAACAATCCCAGAGCCTTCGTTTCCAACTGGCATAGGAATATTTAGTCTTGGCTTCATAGCCCCCATAATTGCCTTTGGAACATCCATGGTAATTTTTGAGCCTTCAGCTTTGAGAGTATTGATATCACCAGGCCCAAGCAATAGTCCTAAATCTGAAGGATTAATTGGCGTTGCTTGCATCTCAATTAATACCTCATTGGCCTTTGGTATAGGACGCTCCGATTCAGTAATAGCAATTTCAAGTTTTCCTTGATCAGTAACGGTAGAAGTAATTTGTTTATTTTTAGTCATTTTTTCCCCTGAAGGCATTCAATAGTAATATATACAAAGAACTATACAGGTTAGAGCATGCTTTAAGTCAAGCAATAGAGGTAGAAAAGATGTCATGAACAATTTAAATGGAAAAGTGATTACGTTAAAGGGAGCTGGCTTTGTAATTAGAAGATGTCTTGCAATTCAATTGTTACTGCAAGATAGCCATCTCTCACTTTCAGATATTGATGAACTATCTTTCTGATAGAGTTGGCATTATTGGAGGAGGGATAGCTGGTCTGACTCTTGGCTGTACTTTATTAAAAGAAGGGATTCCAGCTATTATTTTTGAACAATCGTCAGAAGAAAAATCTCATGGGGCTGCAATCTCTCTTTCTCTAAATGCACTGCGTCTATTAGACAGAATCAATATTTTTAGCAATTTAAAAGATCAATCATTTGTTAATACCAAAGCATCAATCAATAGCCCTCAACACGCAATTTGTGAATTTAAAACTCCTGAAGTATTGACCACTCGCAGACAAACATTAATGACTTTGCTTCTAGAGCAATACATGAGTCTGGGAGGAGAAATTTTTTATAAGCATACTTTTAAAAGCTTTGATCAAAGTAACTGTGAAGCTACTTTCGAGAATAATGCGAAATATTCTCTTAGCCATTTAGTAGCATGCGATGGAATTCGATCTTCAATTCGAGAGCAGTTTTTTACCCCAAATCAAAAGCCACGATATAGTGGTTATAGCGCATGGCGAGGGATAGGCAAATCCAATCTTCAAAATGTACATTTTGCCTTAGGTCCAGGCAGTCATATTGTTTCTTATCCTATTAACAATGAGGGCGATGTTAGTTTTGTGGCCTGCACCAAAGAAGAATATGAATTTACAGAATCCTGGAAAGAGGAGGGTTCATACAATGATTTATTGGATGATTTTTCAATCTATGATCCAAAGATTTTTCCTGTCATTGAAGATTCAATGAAATTATATAAATGGGGCATATACATAAGACCCCCGCTTAAATCGATGATTGCCCATAACCTCACGTTGGTTGGTGATGCCGCTCATCCCATGGTTCCATTTTTAGGACAAGGCGCTTGCATGGCTATCGAAGATGCTTATGCGTTTGGGATACTATGCAAAATAACAAATGGTGATTTTGCTGAGGCTCAAAAGGTATTCAATGCGGTAAGAAGGTCTCGCACTAAAAAAATTCAGAGAAGCTCGATGATGCAAGGAAAAATCTATCACATGAAAAATCCGGTACTTGTTGCTGCGCGTAATGCCGCCATGCGATACACAAATATCCCAGGCAATGATTTAAAGAGTATTCATGACTATGATGTGGAAGAGGCAATTAAAATTCATATAAATAATGAGCGGCACACACCCTGAGATCTTTCCTTAATGATGCGGTGTAATTTTAGTTAGGTAATATTGACATAATTTATGCCAATATATAACCTAAGATAATAAAAATAAGGAAATAAAGAAATGAAACTTAGCAAATCTTTTATCGGGCTGGTGACTGTCTCAACAATTTTTGTGCTTTATGCATCTGGCTTATACACAAAATTTCAAAGCGATTCAGCGCTTGAAATTGTAGATTTTTCCATTGCCAAACCTGCAAGCGAAAAAAATATCCCATCAAATCCAGATCGTGTACCTCTTTATGGAGACCTGCATGTGCATACCAAATATTCTTTTGATGCATATATTTTTGGAGTGACTGCTACTCCATATGATGCATACAAATATGCAATTGGCGAGGCCATTAAGCATCCTCTGGGATTTGATATGAAATTAAAAGAGCCTTTGGACTTTTATGCAGTGACCGATCATGGTTTTTATATGGGAATGATAGAAAATTATGCTGATACTTCCTCAAAGATGTCTAAGAATGAATGGACCATGCCAATGCATAATCTTAATAGGCCTGAAAATGTTACTGTTGAGTCTCTTGGCGCAAGAGCTGATCTCTTTAGCTCTGTCTTAACTCAAGCTATCATCAAGCCATACCCATATTGGCATCCAAAAGTTTGGAAAGCTTGGCTCACAAACAATATTCAAGTAGCCCTACAATCATTTGATTATGATGTACATAAATCAGCTTGGGCAGATGTTGCAAATGCTGCCGAAGAATTCAATGACCCTGGAAAGTTTACAACTTTCATTGGCTATGAATTTACAACTTCTACAGATGTCGAGGGCGGTAATTTGCACAGAAATGTTATTTTTAACTCTTCAGATGCTCCGATTAGACCTTGGACTAGAATTGATTCTATAAATCCAGAGGATCTATGGACATGGATGGATGGTTTAAGAGATCAAGGCTTGGACTCTTTAGCGATGCCTCACAACAGCAACGGTTCTAATGGACAAATGTTTGAAGTAGAAACATTTATAGGTAGTGCAATCAGCAAAGAGTATTCTGAAAAGCGAATGAGAAATGAGCCTGTTGTCGAAATTACTCAAATTAAAGGAACTTCTGATACCCACCCCTTACTCTCACCGGACGATGAATGGGCAGATTTTGAAATCATGGATAAGAGAGTTGGAAGCAGACCACCAACATACAGCATGCCTCAAGGAGGTTATGTAAGAGATGCATTTTTAAGAGGGCTCACATTGGAGTGGAAAGGCCAAGGCAACCCTTATAAATTTGGTGTAATTGGATCAAGTGATACACATACTGGTGCTGGAGGTTTTGATGAGGATAATTATTGGTCAAAAGCTGGAGTACTGGATGGAACTGATATGGGCAGAGGAAGTGTGCCTCTTACTCAAGATCGAATTGATCAGCTTGATAAATATGCTGATGTTTATGATCAGCCTATAAGTACTCAAGAAATTGGTGGCAAAACCTATGCAGATGTTGGATTTGATCAATGGGGCGCATCAGGCTTAGCGGTTGCCTGGGCAGAAGAGAATACTCGCGATTCGATATTTAAAGCTTTTAAAAGAAAAGAAACATTTGCAACAACTGGCACCAGAATGGCAGTCAGGTTCTTTGCTGGCTTTGACTTGGAATCAATTGATTTAGAGTCTGAAGAAATGGTAAAGAATGCTTATGCTAAAGGCGTAACCATGGGTGCTGATTTATTTGGTAGCAACGATCAAGCCCCACAATTTTTAGTTTGGGCTCAACGCGATAAACTGGGAGCTCCACTTCAAAGAGTTCAAATTATTAAGGGATGGGTTGAAAATGCATCTGGAACACCAAAAGAACAAGTTTATGATGTTGCCTGCTCAGATGGTCTTGCGGTTGATCCAATCACAAATCGATGCCCAGATAATGGCGCAAGAGTAAACATTAATGATTGCTCTATTTCAAATGATGTTGGTGCGGTAGAACTAAAAACTACTTGGGAAGATCCAGAGTTTGATCCAACCATTAAAGCTTTCTACTATGTCAGAGTTCTGGAGAATCCAACTTGTCGATGGTCAACATGGGATGCTGTCAAGGCTGGAGTTTCACCAAGACCTGATCTTCATAAAACAATACAAGAGCGCGCATGGTCATCACCCATTTGGTACATACCAGAAGCTAGCGAATTAGATATTATTCCTTTATAAGTTTTAGGGCTACCAATGAATCTTAGGATAATTGTATTTTTTATAATTGGGTTAGTAATATTTTTACTTGATATTGGTTTGAATTCTCAAGAGAGTTCAAAAGATATTTACGTATCTGATCAAGAATTAACTAGTTTATTGTCTGCTTGGCAATCTCAAGTTGGAAGGCCTCCAAGCGATGAAGAAATAGTTAATATCATCAATAACCTTGTTCAAGAAGAGATTCTTTACAGGGAAGCTTTGCTATTAGGGCTGGATCAAGAGGATAGGATCATCAAAAGACGATTGGCTCAGAAAATTACTTTTTTAAAACAAGAAACTATACCTACTGAACCGTCAGAGTCAGAGCTGCAAGAATTCTTTGAAACCAATAAATCAAATTACTTTATGCCAGCTACCTATTCTTTTACGCATCATTATTTTTCCAAGGAGTCGAATGCAAAAGAGCGTGCAAACTTGGCTTTAAATGCTTTGACTGAAAATGGAATCGAACCAACTGGAGATCCATTTTTTCTTGGCAAGAATTTCTATCAAAATACAGCTGCAGAAATTGATAGAAACTTTGGGCCGTCTTTTTTATCTGCATTTAAGGCAATAGACTTAAATCAATGGTCGGGTCCTCACTCATCAGCTTTTGGAGAGCATTTAGTGTATTTTAAAAATACTTCAGTTGGATTTTTACCGGCATGGGAAAAAGTGAAGGGCGCGGTTACCCAAGATTACCTTACTCAAGCTCAAGACGATGCCATCAAAAATTACCTTAAAGAAATTAAATCTGAATATAGAGTAATTATTAATCCCAATTACCAATTCTAATGTTCTCAAGATTTGGTACTTTTTTTATATTAATCTTTTGTTCTTCTTCACTTTTTTCTCATGAATTTAATCCCGCTCACTTAGTTGTAAATGAGAGTGAGGAAAATATTTATGAAGTTAAGTGGATGTATCCCTCAAAAAATATTGGCTCTAGAGGAGAGGTATTTTTCCCAACGAACTGTGCAAGAGAGAGTGGAGTACCTCTGCAGCAGGGTAAATATCTAGTTGAAATAATTAGCCTTGCTTGCGATCAATCTCTTAAAGGTCTAGCCATAGAGGTTAGAAATTTAAGTGTGCTAACAGATGCCCTTGTTACCATCACCCACTTGAATGGAGAAGTATTTGAGGGATTGGTCAATGTAAAAAAATCATCTCTAACGGTTCCTTTAAAAGAGCAGATTTATCCTTTGGGTTATTTTACTTTGGGCGTAGATCATTTAATGAGTGGCAAGGACCATATCTTGTTTATTTTAGGCTTGCTGTTTTTAGTATCGGGTCTTTTTAACGCAATAAAAACCATTACAGCCTTTACCCTAGCGCACAGCATTACCCTCGGTCTTTCTGTGTTTGAATTGGTAGCATTGCCTCAAGCCAGCGTCGAGGCAATTATTGCGCTAACAATTATTTATCTAGCCATTGAGATAAGTAATCAGAAGCGATACTCAACCACTCCTTGGCTTATTGCTTTTGGGTTTGGGTTGCTGCATGGACTAGGTTTTGCCAATGCCTTAACGGGCATTGGCATTGGTAATGAACAGCTTTTTCTGTCCTTATTATTTTTTAACTTAGGCATAGAGGCTGGACAGTTATTACTCCTTCCCATATTCGGCATTTTGATCTGGGTAGCCCATAGATTTAATTATTATAAGCAAGCAGCCACACTAACATCATTGATTTTAGGTGGCATGGGTTTCTTCTGGCTTATCGATAGAACCATTAGCATTTTAGGCTAAGATAAAATTCTAAAGAAATTGTTGATAATCTATTGGAGTATTTTTATCTATGCTTTTTGTTGCAGGGGGCATTGGGTATTTAAGACCAGTTGCGCAATTAAATAGCATAACTGTTTCATCTGGACCAATAATTTTTTTCTCGATGGCCAGCTGATATCCAGCTGCAGTAGCTGCCCCTTCAGGGCAAAGCAGTAATCCGTCTTCTTGAGAGATGAGGTCTCTTGTACTAATAATATGCTCATCATCTACAGCAAGGGCACATCCATTTGATTCTCTAATTGCTTCTAAAATTAGAAAATCACCTATTGCAGCAGGAACTCTTATACCCGATGCGACAGTGCTAGCATTTTTCCATAATGGCGCATGACTCAACCCTTCGTTAAAAGCATTTACAATGGGCGCGCATCCAGTAGATTGAACGGCTATCATTTTTGGTAATTTACATTTCAACCAACCCAATTCCTTTAATTCAGCAAACGCTTTCCACATGCCTATCAAACCTGTTCCACCTCCAGTGGGGTAGAAGATTGCATCCGGTAACTCCCAATTCATCTGTTCTGCAAGCTCAAAACCCATGGTTTTTTTGCCTTCGATTCTATAAGGCTCTTTAAGAGTTGATACATCAAACCAACCAGTTTTTTCTTTTCCCTCAAAGACTATTTTTCCACAATCATTAATCAGTCCATTGACCAGGAACGTATCTGCTCCTTGAAGCTGAATTTCTTGGACATTCACTGTAGGCGTATCATCTGGACAAAAAACTGTAGCTTTCAAATTTGCTTGTTTAGCATAAGCTGCCATTGCTGCACCAGCATTTCCATTGGTGGGTATTGCAAGGTGATGAAGTCCAAATTGATGCGCCATCGAGACTGCAAGTGCCAAGCCTCTTGCTTTGAATGATCCGGTAGGCAGCCTTCCTTCATCTTTAACAATAATATTTCCCTGTTTTCCTCCTAACATCAAAGCACTTGCTTGTAATGGGATCAGCGGGGTTAAGACTTCTCCCAATGAAATTTGAGAGGTTGGATTGGAAACTGGTAATAGGGCTTGATAACGCCAAAATCCTGGAGCTGATTTTTCATACCAGCTATCTTTATCTTGTTCTGCTTTAAGCTTTTCTAGATCGTACCTAGCCAACAAAGGCATTCCATCTTTTGAAAGATTATGAACTTCACTCGCAGAATAAATGTCTCCTGTCTTAGAGCATTCAAGATGTGAAATATATGATTTCATCTAATTTTAGCTCTGAGCAAATTGATTAGTAGCTAGAACTAGTTCATGGGTTATTTCTTTTTCAAAAGCTGTATGACCTGAAAACGGAGCTATGACTAATGATGCTTCTGGCCAGCACTTTGAAAGTTCATAGGCTGTCTCAGGAGGACACACCATGTCATAACGCCCTTGCACAATTACAGCAGGAATAGATCTAATAATATCTATGTTGTTAAGCAGCTGGTTTTCATTGTCTAAGAAACCTTTATTCATAAAGTAATGATTTTCAATCAGTGCAAATGCTAGTGCAAATTCTGAATTTGAAAATTCTTCCACTCTTGCCGGCGAGTAATCCATGCTGCTGCACGCAGCTTCCCAGCGAGACCAAGCAATAGCTGCATCTAAACTCTTCTGTCTATCTGAACCAGTAAAAATTTCGTGATATGCCTGCATAAGATTGGATTGCTTTTCTGGATCAATAATCTTTATAAAGTTAGCCCAAGCCTCAGGAAAGACATGACTTGCCCCATCTTGATAAAACCAATTAAGTTCTTTTTCACGCAGTAAAAATATTCCCCTTAAAACCATCTCGCTCACAGAAGTTGGATGGGTTTGAGCATATGCTAGGGCCAGGGTACTGCCCCACGATCCACCAAAAACCAACCATTTCTCAATATCAAGTTTATTTCTTAGGCACTCGATATCAGATACTAAATCCCATGTGGTGTTATTTTCTAAAGAGGAATGAGGCTTGCTCCTTCCACACCCACGCTGATCAAATACCACAATCCTATAAAGCTCTGGATTAAAAAATCTTCTTGCAGCTTTGCTGCCTCCCCCTCCAGGACCGCCATGCAAGAAAACAGCTGGCTTTCCATCCGGATTTCCACATTGCTCATAATATATTTCATGTCCTTCAACAGACATAAAGCCATGGTCATAAGGCTCAATTTGTGGATACAATTTAAGTTGTTCGTTTGCCATAACTATAGAGGTTGATTAATTCTTTTTTGACGAGCTATCTACAAGCTCTTCTGATGTTTTAATTTGAAATGGATCATCATAGTCTCCAAAAATCTTTTTTGGAGAGACTGATTCTAGCTTACCCTCTGTATCGGTTGGATCCGTATAAAATCCCAAGACATAGCCTCCTTGAGAATAACCCATCAAATCTCTTAGCTTAGGGTCTAAATCTTTCGCAATGGATGGCGGGCATGAAAGATACTGATTTTCCTCTTGCCTTAACCAGTTTGGAGCATAATGCAAAAATACGCCCAATCGTTCAGCATCACTATTATTGTTTCCTCCGCCATGAATGACTGAGCCTGTGTAAATAAACACCGAGCCAGCTGACATTTCTGCGTATTCCACTTCCTCGGGAAGAGGGGACCTCTTCTTATCCCATTTATGCGAACCCGGAACTACCTGTGTTGCACCATTCTCTTTTGTGAAATCTGTTATTGCCCATACAGTACTAAGCTGAGTCTCAATTTTTCTTGGAACATAACCACCCCAAACACCTCTATCTCTATGAAGGACTTGTTGAGTTTCACCAGGACCAATTGAGATCGCAGAAGTAAAATGCAACTGGTAGCCATCGCAATGAGGCTCCAAAAATTTTTGTGAAACCTCATTAATCACAGGATCTAAAGCTAACTCTCTGCATGTCGGCGAGCGCGCCATCAATGCACCTACTCTTTTTGTTTGAAACCCAGTAAATTCATTATCCCCTTTGAGGTTATTCTTGAGAAAAGGAGCTAACTCATTCTTAATATTTTCTAGATCATCACTGGAAACAATATTATCAATAATTAGTCCAGCATCTTGATCAAGCGCCTCTAGAATATGCTCAATTTTTGAATCAGCTTTTAAATGTTTAATTCCCATACCTAGAGTTTATGACAATTTTAAAAATGAAGTAAATTATTCAGAAATAATAGACCGATAAATTTCAACACTCCATAGGTGCCGCCCAAAGCCTTGAAGCTAACCAACCCAAAGCGAGAACTTTCATCTTTGTAGTAAATATTTTTGACCCCAATATCAAAAGCCAGAGAATCAAGAGAATGCAGTAGGGTTTTAGCGCAACCTTCCCAGGTCTTAATTTCTTTGAAAGCAGCGATTGTATTTTGGATACTTAATACATATCGCAAATCATTTGAGCAATGTCCCGTATCCTTTTGAGTATTATGAAAATGTTCCGTCAACATGAAAAAACAGAATTAGTCTCTAAAGTTATCGAACTGAAGAGGCAAGTCATATTTTTGATCTTTAATAAGCTGAATAATTTGTTGTAACTCATCTCTTTTCTTGCCATTGATCCTAACGCTCTCACCTTGGACTGATGCCTGCACCTTCACTTTGGATTGTTTAACTAAAGTAGTTATTTTCTTAGCGAGCTCTCTATCTATGCCTTCCTGGAGACTGATCGATTGACGAGCTTCCCCAGTTGCAGACTCTATAGATCCAGGTTGGAGTGTTTTTAAATCAATTCCGCGCTTAGCTAAAGCTTCATGAAGCACAGGCTCCATCTGCTTGATTTGAAAATCTTCTTTTGCAGACAAAAGAATTTCTTTAGCATTGAGCACAAAAGAGGCATTGGTTCCCTTGAAGTCAAACCTATTTTGCAAGACCCTATTTGCCTGATCCACAGCATTAGTTAGTTCGTGAGTGTTGATTTCTGATTTGATATCGAAAGAAGCCATAAGTTTTAAAATATTTTAGATAAAATTATTATATTTCAATTCTTAGAATCTAACAGTAAAACAAATACAAGGATCGCTAGTCGTAAACCTTTAATTTTTTTGAATGCCCTGCAAGTATTATCCTCATGAATTCAAGATTTCTTTCTCCTATGCTCCAGGCAAGCTTCTCTTCAATTTCCATGATGTGTTCCGCCCCTTGCTTTCTGACTTCTTGGCCAAGCTCTGTAATTTTTACCATACGATCTTTTTTATTATTGTGGCGAGTGACTAGTTCTAAAAAACCTAAATCTTCAAGTTTATGAGCTGTCTTATGAACTGCTTGTCGAGAAATATTCATTAGCCTAGCTAGCTCTGAAATAGATTTTTCTTCCCCTCTAAGTGCATTAAATAGCTTTATTTCTGCAATAGATCCTTGGTATTTTGCAGATTTATTCAACTCAATCATTTCTAATTCCATCCACTCCACAAGTTCCATTGTAAGGCGCATAAGATTTGTGTCTAAAAAGCTAATATTATTGTCAACCATATTGACAATATAGCACCTTATCTCTATCTTATTAACCCTAATTCAAGAAATATATCCATTATCATGATGACCAATGTACTTTATAGAGATAAAGCTTTTATATTCGGAGTATGCATATGGTTGATTGCAACAGCAGCCTATTTTAGCTTTGTATTCATGGGCTTCCCATTATCACCTATAGCGGAAAATGGACTAATGAGCCTGGTAACCATATATCTTCCAGTGCTTTTGCTAAGCGTTTTTTTATTGCTTTACCTTACAAGGAAGCGAGAGAAAGTAGAATGGAGTGACCTGTATGCTGTCAATAAAACTACTGCCAAGAAAGAGGCTTGGCTTGCTGTGATTTATTTAATATTAACTCAGTTAATCCTTGGGTTTGGTTTTAACATGGGTCTTCATTTTCCTGGAACCGATATCTATGTCTCAGGCAGTCACTCTCAGATTGATGTATGGATTTGGGCTATTTCCTATACTGTTATCTATACCATTCTGCCGATTATGTGGCTGCGCCAACATGGGTTCTCGCTAAAAAAACTTTTCTCTTCATTTCAATGGAAACGAGATATCTGGATCATAGTCGCATATTGGGCACTAGATTTTTTTGGGCCAATTCTTGCGGGGGCCACAGATTTCTTTGGTGGAATTTCTACTAGTCAATACGCGAAAGGCATTCCATGGGGAATCTTCATTAATGCTTTGGGGGCAGGGCTGCCAGTTGTAGTGATGATGCATATTATTTTTATTCCCCGCATGGCAGTTTTATTTAAGAATAAACTGACTGTCATTTTAATGGGCGGCCTATTCTATTCAGTGTTCAGTTTATTTGATCAAGGAGTTGATTACAGTTCATTAAGTATTGGATTAATAAGCATCACCTACATTATTATGACCCAGACACTAGTTGGAATGGGTAAAGCAACCTTCACTGTTGTAACAGGAAATCCATTCATTCACTTCATCACACTGCATGTGATTAGCGCTAGAGTTCCCTTTGATACACGAATGTATATTGAGATCTTTAGATTAAAATAAAATTTA
>Ga0233426_10000365_pt1 | contig 49547 bp, 48 predicted proteins | sample SI_118_April2016_6_FD_179875 | JGI IMG/M metagenome (GOLD analysis project Ga0233426, IMG submission 179875) | Seawater microbial communities from Saanich Inlet, British Columbia, Canada - SI_118_April2016_10_MG | ecosystem: Environmental > Aquatic > Marine > Inlet | place: Canada: British... | reverse complement strand
GAATGGCGCAGGCTCGTTACTTGGGTAAAGCTCGAAATCAGATGCGCTTTGGGGTGATGTGTTTGGCTTATAACCTGAAGCGAGGGGTAAGTTTACAGCGAGAGATTCAAGGTTTGCAGGAGAGTTGTGTCTAAAAAACGAAAAGCGGGGCGAAATACTCCTTCAATAGCTTTTATTATTAAAAAAACCTGAAAAATTATTATTTTTAACCGTGACGAAGCGTTCCGTAGTTATTGGTACGCTTCGCGCAAAGGTCTCAGTATGTTTTATTTATCATTTGGGAGTCTATAAAAATTACCCCGTTTTTAATAAGGCATTAAAAATCACGTTAATGATTATAATTTCGATTCTTTTTTTATTAAGCGTTTTGACAAGGCTAGGTTTCGTGTCAGGTGATTTGTTGAGTTTTCTGGTATTTTTTCTGGGCATTTTTTGGGGGTTTGTGGCTGTTCTTTCGCGAAGTAAAATAATCCACATGAACTCTCAATAGCAATATATTTTTTATTGTTTGTATTCTCTCGGTAATCTTAATTTAAGCAGTAATCCCATAGACCCGCAATTTATCCGCAATGGTGGTATGAGATACTTCTAAACGCTTGGCGAGTTTACGTGTGCTGGGGTAGTGTTTGTATAGGCGTGTCAGTAACTCTTTTTCAAACTCTATTTGTGCGGTTTTCCAGTTGTCGGGTTCTGCTTTATTAATAATGGTGTTGTCTGCAATACCAATAAGATGTAAATCGTTGGCATCGATGATTTTGTTTTTGTTGATGGCTATAGTGCGAAATAATAAGTTTTCTAACTGACGCACATTCCCCGGCCATGCATAGCTGGTTAATAATGTTTTTGCTTGCGTGCTAATGCTAGGTGTGGGGCAATCAATTTGATTGGCAGCGCGGACAATAAATAATGTGGCCAAATCGAGAATGTCTTCGGGTCTTTCGCGTAGTGGTGGCAGTGTCAGATTTAATACATTTAAGCGATACATTAGATCTTCACGAAACAGCCCTTCTTTGACTAGCTGTTCAAGATTGCGATGAGTAGCACAAATAAGACGGACGTTAATTTTCTGTTCTTTTTTTCCGCCGACGCGTAAAAAAGTCCCATCTTGTACAAAACGTAATAACTTTGCTTGTACGTAGGTCGACATCTCTCCAATTTCATCCAGAAACACCGTGCCACCGTCGGCTAGTTCTAGTAATCCGGGCTTGCCATCACGCGTTGCGCCACTGAACGCGCCGGAGGCATAGCCAAAGAGTTCACTCTCGACAAGGTTCTCTGGTAATGCCGCGCAATTAAGCGCTAAAAAAGCAGCGGATGACCACGGGCTAGCTTGGTGTACGGCACGGGCAAACAGCTCTTTCCCTGTTCCTGTTTCACCTTGAATCAGTAATGGTGCATGTACGCTAGCAAATTGTTGTGCTCGGTCTTTGACTTGTAGCATCGCCGCCGATTGCCCTGCAATCGTATTCAGTCCTTTGATATTACCCATTTGTACTTTAGATATATGGTGCCCTACGCGAGTGGGTGTATGTAATATCAGCATGCAGTCCTGTATAGCGAGTTGCTTATTATCATTGTCGTTCTGGTTATTTTTTTTGCTATGATTTTTACCTTCACCCTCATCTTCACTACTGTTGATAGATTGCATTGATTGCAACTCTAATAAGTACGGTTGTCCTGCTAGGGTGACCTCTTGTAACTGTTTTCGTTGTGGGCTTGTCGTTGTTATATCGTATTCGCCTTCTAACATGTCCTTAATAGGCATGCCTTCTAATGCTATCTCGGTTAAGCCTAGAGGCGTCGCTGCAGCGGCATTGGCAGATAGTATTGAGCCGGTTGCATCGATGGTAAAAACGGGATCCGGAAAATTGGCAAGTAATGCATCCAAGTGAAAGCGCCGACGTTCGTTAGGTAATAGATCAATGACGTTAATCGCATTAATCCCTTTTATATTTATTAGGTCTGAAGAGACATCAGGAAGATTATGTTCTGTTAGGTGGGGTACATCGACATAAATGTGACCAGCACCTACTTCCATCGAGGATAGCTCAAGTTGATGTTTGGTTATCACTGTTAGTGCTTCTTGAGTGATACCGAAGCGGTTTTCACCTATCAGTTCGATCTTCATGCTGATCCTGTCTTCGTTGTTATATCTGTGTAATTTAATTCTTACAGTGGAAATAATATCTTACAGTAAGTTTGCCTTAACGAATACAGGGGGTGTGGAGCGTATGAAGAGGGTATGAAGAAGGTATAAAGAGTGTTTAATGTTTTTGTGTAAGAAAATTCTTACAGTTGATGGCGAAAAAATAACAGTGATTATGTTTATCCTATTGATTTTTAAGGAAAAATTACTTTTGGCACGGTGTCTGCAATTGTTGTTTTAATTAATACCGTAACGATAACAACATTAGGCCATTCTTTATGAACGAAGCAGTTATAAAAAATACAGAGATGAAAAACACGTCTCCAGCACCTCAGGGTTTTGCTACTCGCGCCATTCACAAAGGTTACGATCCAATGAGCCATCAGGGCGCGTTAGTGCCACCACTGTATATGACATCGACATTTGCTTTTCCTGATGCAAAGAGCGGTGGCGACCGTTTTGCTGGAGAGACCGAAGGTTATATCTATACGCGTTTGGGTAATCCTACGCAGGCATTATTAGAAGATCGCTTAGCCACTTTAGAGGGGGGCGAAGCCGCCTTGGCGATGTCTTCTGGTATTGGTGCTATTACCTCTACCCTTTGGTCTCTGGTGGAGCCGGGTGATGAAATTATTGCAGATAAAACTATTTACGGTTGCACCTTTTCATATCTACAGCATGGCTTGAAAAAATTTGGCATTAAAGTCACTCATGTTGATATGAGCGACCCTAAAAATGTGGCTGATGCGATTAGTGATAATACCCGCGTCGTCTACTTTGAAACTCCGTCGAATCCAAATAATGGTTTAGTCGACATCGCGGCAGTGTCTAAAATTGCTCACGCTAACGATGCATTAGTTGTCGTTGATAACACTTATTGCACGCCTTATCTTCAAAGACCTATCGAATTCGGTGCTGATTTTGTTGTGCATTCTGCGACTAAATATTTAGGTGGCCATGGCGATTTAATTGCAGGCGCGGTGATCGGTAAAAAAGAACATATTGATCATGTTCGTTATTTTGGTCTCAAAGATATGACCGGTGCGGTTATCTCGCCGATGGATGCTTTTTTAATTATGCGTGGCTTAAAAACATTAGAGTTAAGAATGGATCGTCATTGTGCGAGTGCACTGGAAGTCGCTAAGCAAATTGAAGCGCATCCTGCGGTTGATAAAGTGTATTACCCCGGTTTGGAATCTTTTCCTCAGCATGCATTGGCGAAAAAACAAATGGATAACTTTGGCGGCATGATTTCTTTCGAGCTTCATGGTGGTGTTGATGCAGGTATTCAATTTATTGATTCATTAAAACTGGCTATTTGTGCGGTGAGTTTAGGTGACGCAGAAACATTAGTGCAGCATCCTGCCAGCATGACCCATTCTCCTTATGAGCCAGAAGAGCGTGAAAAATTTGGTATTAGCGAAGGTCTTATTCGTCTTTCTGTTGGTCTCGAAACATTGAGCGATATTCAAGAAGACATTGCTTTTGGTTTGGATACTGTTGCTGCTAATGTTGCTGTCAGCGAGCAGGTAAAAACAAATCAAACAGTAGGCGCTAATTCAGTAGAAGTTAATCCGGCCTCTTTAGCGGCATCTTAATTCCGTTCTCGCCGTGTATGACAGAGCGAAAGGGCGTATGACTATACGCTCTTTTTATAGCATAAATAATAAGTTGATAGCGCCATCAGGATTTTGATAGTGAGGGCGTGGTCAATTGGTTATTATTTCTGACAGAAAAAATAAGAGAGTTCTAGGTATGAGTGTTGTAGCCGTTAATGATCAGAGTGAGCAATCAGAAGAGTTGCAAGAGTGGTTAGAGTCTTTAGATTATGTACTCAAGCATCAGGGTGGCGAGCGCGCTAAAGAATTGCTATTTGAGTTGCAAAATAAATTGCTCGATAGCGGCGTTCAGCTGTATGAAGCTACGTTGAACACACCTTATCGTAATACGATTGGCGTATCAGAAGAGCCTACTTATCCCGGTAATATTGCCGTCGAGAAAAAAATAGAAAACATTATTCGCTGGAATGCGATGGCAATGGTATTGCAAGCGGCTGACAGTGGTAGTGGTGTGGGTGGCCATATTGCGACATATGCATCGGCGGCGACGATGTTGGAGGTTGGCTTTCAACATTTTTTCAAAAACAAAAGCGACAGTTACGGTGGCGATCAAGTGAATCTACAAGCGCACGCTGCACCAGGTGTGTATGCCCGTGCTTTTTTGGAAGGACGTCTTGATGAAGTAAAGCTTAAAAACTTTCGCCGTCAATTACAAGAAGGCGGTGGTTTGTCTTCTTATCCTCATCCTCGTCAGCTACCCGATTTTTGGCAGTCGCCTACGGCTTCTATGGGGTTATCAACACCGAATGCAATTTACCAAGCCCGTTTTATTAAATACTTAGAAGCCCGTGGTTTAAAGCCTAAAAATGGCGGAAAAATTTGGAACTTTATCGGGGATGGCGAAGCGGATGAACCGGAAGTATTAGGCACTATTAATATTGCTTCACGAGAAAAGCTAGATAATCTAATTTTGGTTATTAATTGTAACTTGCAGCGTTTAGATGGCCCTGTGCGTGGCAATGGTAAAGTGATTCAAGAGTTAGAGCGCAGCTTCCGTGGCGCCGATTGGCAGGTAATAAAAGTTATTTGGGGGAGTGGTTGGGATAATTTACTTGCCCGCGATGCCGAAGGTATTTTACAGACCCGTATGAACGAAGCCTTGGATGGTGACTATCAAATGTATTCGGTATCGGAAGGTGATTTTCAACGAGAACATTGGGTGAATAGCTCGCTAGATTTGCATGCGTTAATGCAAACACTGACCGATGAAGAGCTACGTGAAATTAAACGCGGTGGGCAAGATCCGAAAAAGGTCCATGCGGCGTTTGCGAAAGCGGCACAAAATAGTGGCAAGCCTACCGTTGTTTTAGTTAAAACGGTAAAAGGTGATGGCATGGGTTCGGGCACACAAGGCCGCAATACCGCGCATCAAAAGAAACAGCTGTCTCGCGATGAGCGCATTGCTTGCGGCCGACAATATGGTATTCCATTAAGTGATGACCAATTAGCTGCGGCAGAGTTTTATAAGCCGGAAGCGGATAGTGAAGAATTAGATTATTTAAAAAGTCGAAGAGAAGCTTTGGGTGGTTATTTACCACAACGTAAAGTGCAGTGTCCGAAGGTTGAACCATTAGACGCAAGCTTATTTACCGATATGTTTGCGGGTACTGGCGAACGTGCAATTTCTACCACTATGGCAGTAGTGCGTTTAATTGCTAAATTGTTGAAAGATAAAAAAATGGGTCGTTATATCGTACCTATTGTTCCTGATGAGGCGCGTACTTTTGGTATGGAAGCGCTGTTTCGAGAAGCCGGTATTTATACCCCTGAAGGTCAAAAATATCAGCCTGTGGATGGCGATAGCTTATTGCCATATAAAGAAGCTGCCGATGGACAAATTTTACAAGAAGGTATTTGTGAAGCTGGCGCGATGGCATCGTTTCTCGCTGCGGGTACGGCCTACGCCGCGCACGGTGTGCCGACTATTCCGTTTTATATTTATTATTCCATGTTTGGCTTTCAGCGTGTAGGCGATATGATTTGGGGTTGTGCCGATAGCATGGCTCGTGGGTTTTTACTGGGCGGAACAGCGGGTCGCACAACACTAAATGGTGAAGGTTTACAGCATCAAGATGGTCACTCCCATTTGCTCGCGGCAACCGTACCTAATTTGCGTAGCTACGATCCCTCTTTTGCTTACGAGTTAGGAGTGATTGTGCGCGATGGTGTACGGGCGATGTACTTTGACGAGGAAAAAGTTTTTTATTATCTCACGGTATATAACGAAAATTATCCCATGCCGGCCATGCCAGAAGGCGACGATATTGAAGATGGCATTATTGAAGACGGAATCATTAAAGGTGCGTATTTATTCAAAGCACATTCTCTAAAACACAGCTCACAGAAAAAGAAAAACGCACCGACAGTTAACTTGTTAGGGAGTGGTTCTATCATGATGCAAGTGATCGCGGCGCAAACGTTATTGGCGGCTCAAGGTGTCGCGGTGAATATCTGGAGCGTGACGAGTTACACGGCTTTATCGCGAGATGCATTAGATACCGAACGTTGGAATCGCTTACATCCTGAGGCAGAAAGCAAGCAATCACACATTCAGCAAATATTTACGGATCACGACGGTGTTTATGTGGCAGCGTCTGATTATATGAAAGCCTTGCCTGAAACTATCGCCCATTGGATGCCAGATAATTACACAACGCTAGGAACCGATGGTTTCGGTATTAGTGAATCCCGTGAAGATTTACGTGATCATTTTGAGGTGAGCGCTCAGCATATTGCTTACACGGCTTTGTATCGCTTACATAAGGCCGGAGCTGTAACAGTTAAGGCGCTGAACAGCGCCATGGTCGAGTGGAATATCGATTGTGATAAGCCTAGCCCTGCAAAGGATGTGTTCTAGCCATCACAGCCTGTTAACCTGCCTCTTTTGCGGGTAAGATAAGATCATTCGGTCTATTATCTTTATTCGCAATTCACATCTTACAGCAGGCTTTGTCTATGGCACTCAATTCTTGGTTTACTCGTTTTCGTATCCAAATGGCTGATCGCTATGATGATTGGCAAGACGATGTGTCTGGTGGCTCGCCTTGGCGGCGTTGGTTGCTGGTCATTGTGCTGGTTTATTTGATTGTTGTGCTAGTGCTAGGTATGTACTGGAGTAGCGAACCAGATCACATTCCTTTAGAAAATAACAATCAAGCGACTATTGTCGGTGTGAGTACCACTACCGCATTAATTGACGTAGCTAATACGGTGTTACATAAACCGGGTGGCTATCTATCAAACGATGTATCACTTCCCGGTATTTGGTTAGATAATATTCCTAATTGGGAGTATGGCGTGCTAATACAGGTACGTGATCTTAGTAAAACGTTGCGGGAATCCTTTAGTCGTTCACAATCCCAGTCCACCGAAGATAAAGACTTGGTGATTGCCGAACCGCGTTTTAATTTTGATACTGCTAGCTGGATCTTTCCTTCGTCCGAATCCGTGTATCAAGAGGGTATAGATCATCTTATTCGTTATCGCACACGTTTAACCGATGCCGACCAAACCAATGCACAGTTTTATGCTCGCGCAGATAATTTACACTCGTGGTTGTCGACCGTAGAGTCACGTTTAGGCAGTTTGTCACAACGCCTAAGTGCCAGCGTTGGGCAGCGCCGTATTAATACGGATTTGGCGGGTGAAGAAAACGCCAGTCAAGCGACTCCAGCGCCTAGTGAATTAATTATTAAAACTCCGTGGTTAGAAATTGACGATGTGTTTTACGAATCAAGAGGCAGTGCTTGGGCGCTGATTCACTTTTTAAAAGCCGCCGAAGTTGATTTTTCTGACGTGCTGCAAAAGAAAAACGCACTGATTAGCCTACGCCAAATTATTCGCGAATTAGAAGCCACACAAGAACCTATTTATAGCGTGATGGTATTAAACGGTAGCGGTTTTGGCATGATGGCAAACCACTCATTAGTCATGGCGTCTTACCTATCTCGTGCTCATGCAGCGATCATTGATATTAGAGAGTTGTTAACGCAAGGGTAGGGTTTGGCTTTAGTTTTGTAAATGACTTACATTTGGGACTGTGTTTTCAATGTAAGTTAACAACATGGTCAGTAGTTAATATACGTCCTTCTCGGTTCTCATAAAATAAAATGAAAGGCTTTATCCTCACTCGCCAGTGGCGAGATACGCCAACAGGCATTGTGATTGAATGTTGGTTATCTACCGATAATGGCCCTGTTCAATTAACGATCCCTAATCAGCAGTCAGTCTTCTTTATTCGACAAGTGGACGCAGACAACTACGCCTATCTATTCGCTTCGCCACGCTCTGCTCGTGTTTCTCCTCATTCCTTTATACAAGTAAAGTCGCTAGATCTTAAAAATAGTAAAGGTGAAAAAGTTTGTGGCGTTTATTGCCGTCAGTATCAGCAAGCTAAAAAATTACTTCGTGAATGTGATAAACATAATGTGATTTATTGGGAAGCGGATATTCGGCCGCCGGAACGTTTCTTGATGGAACGGTTTATCACCAGTAGTTTAGAGCTGGACTATGGTGCAGGGTCAGATACAAAATTAGATGCAGCGTCGAATTCTGATATAAAAAATAGCGCGAATAAAAGCGTGCTGAATTACCGCGCAGTCAAGTCAGTTCGCTGTAAGCCAGTGAGTTATTTGCCTGAGTTATCTGTTGTTTCACTAGATATTGAGACTTCGATGGATGCTCGTGAATTATATTCTATCGCAGTGTATACCCCATTAGTGTCTGTGGTATTTATGGTGAAGGGTATGGTAGATAAGGTTGGCGCTGAGGATGAAAGTGAGGCTTCCTATCAGCCTTCTTCAAAGGTCAGTATCGTTTGGTGTACCAACCCTCGTGAATGCTTGCAGCAGTTTCTTGCATGGTTGAATGAATACGACCCCGATATTATTATTGGCTGGCATGTCGTGCAGTTTGATTGCTGGGTATTAAGTAAGTTATGTGAGCGCTGGAAAGTCCCATTTACTTTTGGGCGTGCAAAAAAAATACCCCACTGGCGAGTAGAAGGTGAAGCCTATAGTGGAGGGCATAACGATAAAAAAGATACGGAAGACGCCGATTGGATGGATCGTCAGCGCCGTTATCTTCAAGTGTCTGGGCGAGTGGTCTTGGATGGCATCGAGTTATTACGTATTGCTTTTTATCATTTTGATAGCTTTAGTCTACAGTTTGTCGCGAACAGTTTACTGGGTGAAGGCAAGCTTATTCAGCATAATGATCGGGGGCTGGCGATTAGTGATATGTTTCGCTCAGGCAACATGGAAGATCGTATTGCCTTGGCAGAATACAATTTACAAGATTGTAAATTGGTTTGGGATATTTTTGAAAAAACCAAACTGCTTGATTTCGCAATTGCTCGATCTCGCTTAACTGGAATGCCATTGGATAAAATGGGCGGCTCGGTGGCGAGTTTCGATTATGCTTATTTACCTAAACTGCATCGCCGTGGTTATGTGGCGCCGAATTTGGGCGAACTGACCTCCGATGTCGTCAGCCCCGGTGGTTATGTGATGCAGTCTCTACCGGGTTTGTATCAACATGTACTGGTGCTGGATTTTAAAAGTCTATACCCGAGTATTATCCGTACCTTCTCAATTGATCCTTATTCGTTTTGGTTTGCCGATCACCAACAGTTAGCTGACGATGAAATTGTCGACGGTTTTAATGGTGCGTTTTTTTCGAGGGACGAACATATTTTACCATCGGTTATTAATGAGTTGTGGCGGGAGCGCGATCAGGCCAAAGCCGATAATGATCAACCGTTATCGCAAGCGATTAAAATTATCATGAACTCGTTTTATGGCGTATTAGGTTCTAGCGGTTGTCGCTTTTTTGATCCGCGAGTGTGTAGCTCTATCACTTTGCGTGGGCATGACATTATTCAAAAGAGCCATACGTGGATCGAAGAGCAAGGCTATCAAGTGATTTATGGTGATACTGATTCTTTATTTGTATGGCTTGGAAAAGATTTCTCTCAGGAAGGTGAAAGCGTTTCTTCTGTTAACAAAAAAGCGAATGTGATCGGAAAAAATTTAGCGCAAGGTTTAAATAAGTGGTGGAGTCATCATTTACAAAATGAGATGAGGATTGAAAGCCAGCTAGAAATTGAGTTTGAAACCCATTACTACGACTTTTTAATGCCGACGATTCGAGGTTCAGAAAAGGGCAGCAAAAAACGTTATGCGGGAACGGTGAAAACCGTTAGTTCAGCTGACATTGATATGGCAAGTCATCTTGAGGTTTTAGACGCTTCGGATGAACCAATAATCGATACGCGATTAATTTTTAAAGGTTTAGAAGCGGTGCGTACCGATTGGACTCCATTAGCTAAGCGATTCCAACAAACCTTATATCAACAAGTATTCGATAAACAGCCTTATGAACAGTATATCTATGATATCGTCATGTCAGTTAGGCAGGGGCAGTGCGACGATGAATTGATCTATCGTAAGCGTTTACGTCGCGATGTTAATCTTTATGAAAAGTCTAATCCGCCTCATGTAAAGGCTGCCCGAAAGTACGAGGCGGTCACCGGAGGTGCGCTGAAAAAAGGTGATACCATTCGTTATGTGATTACCGTTAATGGCCCAGAGCCGGTGGATCATAGAGATAGTATGATTGATTATCAGCATTATATAGATAAGCAATTACAGCCTATTGCAGATAGTATTTTGAGTTTTATTGATGATAGTTTTGAGCGCATAGTACAAGCACAAATTAGTCTGTTGTAATGGATGGGATGAGGTTAGTATATTGGGTATTACTCTAAATAACGTGAGATGAGTTAGTGGTATGAAAAAATATTTTGAGAACCTAGCAAAAGCTCTGTTGGGTGAATCGTACGATAAGCTAGGTAAGTCTGAGCGACTAGTCATTAATAGTAAGGATTCATAAAATGTCTATTTTTATCGCTATTGTATTATTCGCTACCTACATTATTTGTATGCGTTTCGTTTCTAGCACTATAGAAAAGGTAGGAGAAAAAAATCGGTTAATACCTACCGCATTAAATATATTGGTAAAACACTGAATATATCGTTAACGGTATTTTTTGTTATTGTTTTGTTTCTTTTGTTGGGTATTCAATATTCGCAATTGTCTGTTTTCTTGTCATCAGTATTTGCGGTCATTGGCGTTGCGTTATTTGCGCAGTGGTCGATTTTGAGTAATATCACTTCCAGTCTTATTATCTTTTTTGCCTTCCCTTACCGAGTGGGCGATGTGATTAGAATTGTGGATAAAGACGACGATCTATCCGGCATCATTGAAGAAATCTCTCTTTTTCATGTCATTATTTTGCGTGGTGATGCCCTTATTACTTACCCTAACAGTTTGATGTTGCAAAAAGCGGTGATTAAAGTGAGCGACTTGAGTAAGTTGCCACCACATACATCCACGTTAAATCAGCTCGTCAATAATTCGCCAGCCAATACCGATAAACCTACAGAAAAAGAAGCTAGCGTGAAATAGCACACTATAAAATTGAGGCTGGATCAGCTAGCCTCAATTAGTAAGATAACCCAAAGCCCTAATGTACATATAAACGCTATCCAGAAAGCCCACATTCGATGAATAACATTATTGCTGGTCAGCATAATATAAGCATGTATGTAGCGAAAAATAACAAAAAGCCAAGCTAGCGCTACAGCAGTAAAACTGTATAGATCTAGACTAATAAAGAGTGTGCAGGCCACGTAAAAAATGACAGGTATTTCAAATAAGTTGTTAAGGCAACGAGTCGTTTGAATAACTTTGTCGGGTAAATTCTCTTTTTGGGTTAACTGAAAGTCCTTTATTGATACTTCGCCACTGTTCACGCTAGCGACTCTTGCTCTTATGGCAGTAATCCCCACTAGTAGTATAAGTAGTACCATCATGGCCATTGGGTATAGCATTATTTTATTCCCACTATTTTCGGAGCATTATTGCTCGTGTAAATTATCATAGCCATCTGTCATTGGCTATTGCATATTGTACGACTCTTGCTTTAGTCTTTGGAGCTCAATTCTAGGAGATGACCAGTGAGTAATAATGCACATCCTAATGCCAGCTATTTATCTTGTCGCCCGCCTTATAAAGGGCAGTGTCTTTGTGGGGCGGTTCAGTATTCTGTAGATGCTCTTGAAGCAAAAATGGGGCATTGCCATTGCTCCATGTGTAGAAAGTTTCATGGCGCTGCGTTTGCAACTTACGGTGAGGCCAAGGCAGAAAACTTTCACTGGTTGTCTGGTGAGTCATTATTGAAAAGCTATCATGCGACTAACGGTACGCAACGTAAGTTTTGCGGCGTTTGTGGTTCTAGTCTGATTTTTGAAGAAGCTAATGCCAGCGGTGCAATCGTAGAATTTGCTCTGGGTACATTGGATTCAGATATTTCCGTTAAGCCGGATGTGCATATTTTCGTCGGTAATAAAGCGAGTTGGTATAGCGTAGAGGATGACTTACCTTGTTTTCATGAAGGTCGTGATAGTTCGCGCGAGATTCTATAAGTTTTTTTTAATGTGTTTTTGGAGTGTGAGTTATTATGACTGCCGTTATTAATCAAACCATGGGTAAGCAAGAATGGCTTATGCTGTTTTTACTCTCTGTGTTATGGGGCGGCTCCTTCTTTTTTGTTGGCATAGCGGTAGCAGAATTACCGCCATTAACCATTGTTAGTTTGCGTTTAGTATTGGCTGCGCTGACTTTATGGTTGGTGATGACATTAATGGGGCAGCGCCTGCCCAAGTCGCTAAGTGTATGGAAGACCTTTTTAGTGATGGGATTGTTCAATAGTGCGATACCGTTTTCGCTCATCGTATGGGGGCAAACACATATCGCATCGGGTTTGGCATCGGTACTCAACGCTACCACGCCATTGTTTACCGTAATTATGGCAGGTGTTTTTTTAGCTGATGAGCGAATGAGTTCACGTAAAGTTGTTAGTATCGTTATCGGCTTTATTGGTGTGGTGATTTTAATCGGCCCTTCTTCATTGAATGGTCTTGGAGTTAATGTATATGCTCAGCTGGCTGTTTTGTGTGCTGCAGCATCTTATGGGATATCCGGGGTGTATGGTCGACGATTTAAAAAAATGAATATTCCCCCATTGGCAACGGCAACGGGACAGTTGATTACATCGTCATTAGTGCTTTTGCCTATTAGTATTTTGGTTGAGCGCCCAGATCAATTAATGTTTCCCAGTGCTTCAGTGTGGATATCTGTGATCGCGTTGGCAGTTTTTTCTACTGCATTAGCGTATATTTTGTATTTTCGTTTATTATCGTCTTCTGGTATTACCAATTTATCCATGGTCACGTTTCTTATTCCTATCACCGCTATTCTTTTGGGGGTGGTAGTGTTGGACGAGGTGTTAACGTTAGAGCATCTTATCGGCATGGTCTTTATTGTGGTGAGTTTGTTGGGTATCGACGGTCGATTGTTGGGTAAAAAATATAAGAAAAAATAAACATGCGCCAATAAACATAGTTTCTGGGTTGTGTTGTTAATGGTTTTTTTAATGGTGTTGTTAATAGTACCGTTAATAGTACCGTTAATAGTGCCGTTAGAAATAGCATGTTAGGTTTGACTACGTAATAACGTAAGTGGTATTTCTTTTAGTTGAGGAGATGGAAGCAGATGTCTGAATACTATGCCACGATTGTTTGGCAGCGTCGGGAAGAAGAGGGTTATATTGATAATAAATATAGCCGTGCACATCAGTGGGTATTTAGTGGTGGTGTCATCGTGCCAGCCTCCTCTTCGCCACATATAGTCCCTTTACCTTACTCTGTTGAAGATAATGTTGATCCTGAAGAGGCGTTCGTCGCGTCTTTATCAAGTTGTCATATGTTGTTCTTTTTGTCTATTGCTGCCAAAAATAAGTTTATCGTCGAGCGGTATGTTGATCGCCCCGTGGGTTTACTGGAAAAAAATGCGCAAGGAAAAATGGCAATGACGAAAGTAACGCTGCGCCCAGAAATTCATTTTTCGATAGAGACTCCTGTGACCTTAGAAAAGCTAGAAAAAATGCATCACCAGTCTCATGAGCAATGCTTTATCGCTAATTCTGTTACTACGAAATTGGTGACAGATGTTTTTTTAGTGGAGTAATAAGATGGCAATTGACGTACTGCATCAACAGGATATTGATCAGGTCGTTGAGATTATTCGCCAAGCGAATCAAATTGTGGCGGACCAGTTTGGTATTACGGCCGACAATAACCCTAAGCATCCTTCGCTCTATACTAGCGATTGGTTGTTGGCTGATTTGGCCCGCGGCGAAGAGTGTTTTGTTTATCGGCACAATGATATTCCCGTTGCCTGTGTTGCCTTTGAGCAACCGAGGCCAAATGTGGCTTATCTGAATCGTTTGTCCGTGTTGCCGACTTATCAGCAGCAGGGTATTGGCAAAGCCTTAGTTGAACATATAGTGTCTTATGCGCAAGAGAAAGATATCGGTTCTATTAGTATTGGTATCATCGCTGCGCATTCCGAATTAAAAAGCTGGTACATCACACTAGGATTTGAAGAGGGCGTAACAAAAACTTTCGCGCACCTTCCATTCGATGTGACCTATTTGCGTCTTAGATTAACAGAGGATTAACACTTGAAAATAATTAAGCCAGCCCCTTTACTGCCGACAGCGCATGGGGTTCGTTGCCTATTGCCAATATGAACGGTATTACAACTAAACTTCATTGGACAGATCAACCGTATAAATGGCACGTGAATGATGGTGAAGAAGTGTTTGTTGTACTCGATGGCAAGGTGGAGATGTTTTACAAGGAGGAGGGAGGTGAGCGATCAGTGATACTCGAGTTAGGGGATATCTTTTACGCCTCTATTGGTACAGAACATGTAGCGCATCCGATAGGAGAGGCGAGAGTACTTGTCGTTGAATCAGAGGGAAGTGTGTAATTGAGGGAGAGTGACAAACTGGCTCATGGAGAGCCAGTGTGCTTTATCTGCTAATAAGGCCGGTACTGTTATTTAGCTTTATTACTTGGCTTTATTAAAGTTTTCTACAGAGTCCAAAATTTCTTTCTTCGCCGCTGCGGCATCTGCCCAGCCTTCGACTTTAACCCACTTGCCTGCTTCTAAATCTTTGTAATGCTCAAAGAAGTGGCTGATGCGCTTTAGTAGCAACTCTGGCACATCGCCAATGTCATTAATATGTGCATTCATTGGGCTGATTTTCTCTACCGGTACGGCCAGGATTTTTGCATCTTCACCAGATTCGTCGGTCATATTCAGTACGCCAACCGGACGGCAGCGAACCACTGAACCAGCAACAAAGCCAAAGCGTGAAATGACTAATACGTCAACTGGGTCGCCATCGCCACACAAGGTATCGTTAACATAGCCGTAGTTACAAGGGTAATGCATTGACGTCCCCAAAATACGATCAACAAATAATGCACCGCTGTCTTTGTCTACTTCGTATTTAACCGGCTCGCCATTTAATGGAATTTCAATAATAACGTTGATTTCTTCAGGTAAGTTTTTGCCTGCTGGTACTGAGTTAAGGCTCATAATAATCGCTTCTTTGATAATGATTGGCTGGATTATGACGGTTGCCGCTATACCACTTTTGCTCATGGTGACGGCAACCGCCTAGTGAAAACGGCGCAAATTCTACCATAACTGGATAACTTACCAAGCATTTAGAGGATGTTTTTTGAGCGAAGGAGATTGGAAGGTACTTATTAGCCCGCTTTAGTGCGGTGAAACGAACCCGGTTTATCGGGAGAAGGGAGGGCGCGTATTTGTTGCAAACACTTAGAGATGATTTGTGCTATTTGATGCTGAGGGTTATTGCTAACAAAGACATTGGCAGTTTTTTGGTAGAACTGGCACTGGTAAATAATCTCTTCTAGCATCACTAGCGTGTCTGCCAGTTCATTGTAATGTGAGTGCCTATCTTCTTCGTTAAGGTTTTCTAGTTCATCCATGTAATAGGAATCATGTAATCCTGCACTATTCACAATGAAGATAATATTGTTGGCGATATTCTGAATGTAATACACCTCTTTATTATTATGGGTAAAGCCGATTTCCTTATTGTTGCCTTTTATCAGTTGTGTTGTTTGTTGGATATATTCCTGTTTGTTTTGTGAGTTATCAATAAGGTCGTTAACTAAATTGGGATGTATAGGCTTTATGGGGGTGTCAGGCGCTTTTTTTAGCATGCGGATAATACTAGAAGCAACGGTTGAAAAGTAAGAATGCATATTGATTTGCAATACCGGAATGACACAGCGCATACTGCGCTCTTGTTCTTTAAATTTTTTGTTGTAAATACTAATGACATTATCTAGCAGGCTGATGAGCTGTCCTAGTTCGCTGAGGTCTTGCTTAGTTTTTTTTCTGGGGTAGCCTGTGCCGTCTAAATTTTCATGATGCTCTAGCACGGCTCTAGATGCTGTTTTAGGAAAGTTAGCTATCGCCTTAAGTATCTCATATCCAATAAGAGGGTGTGCCTGAATACTTCTCCATTCTTCTGGTGTTAGCTCGCCAGATTTTTTTAGTATTCGATGATCAATGTGTAAAAAACCAATGTCATGTACTAATCCGGCTAAAAAGTATTCTTCTATTTTTGATTGTTCTTGTTGTTCTAAGCGAGCGCATAAATACGCTAGGTAGGCTGATAGTATCGATTGCTCAAAAACGTGAGGGAGTTCGACGCAAAGTACGGTGAGCTTTTGTTGTATCAGCGGAAATTTTTCTAATCGTAGACAGCACTTTTGTAATGAGGTTTTTTCATTTACCTGCTTGTGCATGGCAATAAGGCATGTGGTCGTTAAAACCATTTGATTTATTTTGTCATAAATGGATGTAGCGTTAAGCTGATTTTCTATTGCAATAGATTCTTCTAGTGGTTTTAGTAATTTAAATCGTAGAATATTTTCACAAGTTTTTTTGTTGAGTTCGATGCCACTTTTAGCAAGTAGAACACCTTTGTCGCTAAGTATATCTTCTGTAGCAACAAGTTTTATTTTTTTCTGTGAGTTAACTAAGTTCTCTGCGTATTCATTCATCGTGAATCACTAATCCGTTGCTATATAATACTTTCGGTAAAAGTGAGTATAGTGAAGTGAAAAATGTTTGCTAGAACAAAAAAGCTAGACTGAGGTGTTAGGCGACAATGAAAACATTTACATTGAAAATAAAAAATCAAATGATTATTTAGATGACAGGCTTTCCCAGTATTGGGTCAGTGTTTGTGGAATAGGAGGGCGCTCGGTTGCAGAGAATATTTCGCTGAAGATGCCTACTTTTTCGGATAAACCATTAGAAAAGTTAGTGCTAAATAAATTGGCTGCTTTTTGATAGCTTTGTAATTGATAAATGATTTCCTCAAGCATCAGTCGAGTTTGTTCAACTTCTAGGTGTAACACTTGATGGTCTTCTACGGTGAGTCGTTGGAGTAATTCAATATAGGAAGACTCCTGTAAGCCCGCACTTGCAATGACGGAGGATATCTTCCCGCCAATGTTTTGTATGGCAGTAACATTTTTACTATTGTGAGAAAAACCAATGATGTCATTGATTTGCTTGATAACATCCATAATTTTATTGATGTATAGCTGTTGCTGATAGGTGTAATCAATAAGATCTTTTACGGTGTCTTTTTCAATATTCTCTATTTCTTGATCTTGAGATTTTTTGAGGACAATTGTCATGGCAGATACTGCTGACTGATGATAGCCAAAAGTATTCATTTGAATGATCGGTAATATATTTTTAATGGTGCGTTTGAATGGTTTGAATTGTTTGTTGTAAATAACAATAACATCATCCAGTAGGCTTATGAGTGAGCCTAGTTCGCCTATGTCATCTTCTTCTTTATTCATTGGATATCCAGAGCCATCAGGTCTTTCATGATGCTCTAGAATAGCTTTTCGACTTGAGAGAGGAAAACCTTCCACGTCTTTTAATAGTTTAAAAGCAATAATAGGGTGCAGTTGTATTTCTTTCCATTCTTGGGCGTTTAGTTTTTTAGTCTTATCAAGACAGTTTCTGGGAATAAACAGTAAGCCTATATCGTGTAATACCCCGGCTAAAAACGCAGATTCTATTTTAGCTTGAGAATATTTAGCGACCGCTCCTAAAATGTAGGAAAAGTAAGCAGAGGTTAATGATTGTTTGTATAGGTCTTCGGTTTCAATCTTAAAAATAGTGAGAATTTCTAATAAATCGGGGTACTGTTTTAAGCTATCGCAGCATTGGTCAAGCAGAGAGGCCTTGCCAAAATGCTCATCAATTTCGTTCAACGGTTTGTCTTTGCTGACTAACTCACCAATCTCTTTGTAAATAGCGGATGGAGTTAATGGTTTCGCAATTTTGACACAGCTGGCCAACGGGGTGTTTAAGTTAAGCTGCGATAACCTGAGAAACTGTTCTGTGTTTAGTACATCCCCTTTATCCGCTACTTGCCCTTCTGGGTGCGCGACGATGTCTTCAGTGACGATCATGTCCACTTTTCCACGTAGTTTTGCGCGTAAATAAGAAAGGTATTTGTCCATGTTTATCCGTTATTAAAGCTCTCACGACCAATGACCCATTTGCTCAGAATGGATACACTTGATGGTTAAATGACGACTGATTAAAGTAAGTGTAGCAGGGAATTGATGATAGGGTGAAATAGCTGTAAACGGGCGATAATCAAAGCTTTTGGAGTGCCCTGATGCTTCTTGTCATGTGGATAATAATAGCCGGTTAATACTTACAGAAAGGCACTGTTTTACTTACAGAAAGGCACTGTTTAAATCAATCGGTATAACGAAGATTGTAATGAGGGGTATAAAAGGCAGTGCTTATAATGAGAAGCACTGCCTCTTGAGACATATGAGTAGAGCTTAGGTTTTGACAACAAATTTTCTCTTTATTTTTTTATCCGCTAGCACTTTTTTTAGTTGTACATACACGGGCAAGCCATTTTTGTCATAAGGTGGGTAATCTTCCCCTTGAATGAGTGGCTCTAAATAAGCGCGGCCTTGTTCGCTGATGCCAAAGCCGTCTTTGCTGATGTAGCTGCGGGGCATCATTTTTTCGACGTTGGCGATTTTGTCTAGTGGTGCTTCTTCAATCGTCCACTTGTACTTTTTGCCTTTGCCACGAATAATAGCAGGCATAACGGCGTTTTTTCCGGCAACGGCCATCTCCACCGCCGCTTTACCTACGGCATAAGCTTGTTCTACATCGGTAGCGGATGCAATGTGACGCGCCGCCCGCTGTAGGTAATCGGCTAGTGCCCAGTGGTATTTGTAGCCCAGCTCATCTTTTACCATCGTCGCGAGTGTAGGGGCCACGCCGCCTAGCTGTTTGTGACCAAAGGCATCAACGTTGCCTGCATCCGCAAGAAAACTGCCGTCTTTGTATTGTGCGCCTTCTGAGGCAACGATGACGCAGAAACCGTGTTTTTTAACGGTGCTTTTTACTCGCTTTAAAAACTTTTCTTTATTAAAAGCGATTTCGGGAAAAAGAATGATATGAGGTGCGTCGCCTTCTTTTTGTGCGGCTAAGCCACCTGCCGCTGCAATCCAGCCCGCGTGACGCCCCATCACTTCTAGAATGAAGACTTTAGTAGAGGTCTCGCACATAGACTTCACATCTAAAGCCGCTTCTTTGGTAGAAATAGCCACATATTTGGCAACAGAGCCAAAGCCGGGGCAATTGTCGGTAAAGGGTAAGTCGTTATCCACGGTTTTGGGTACGTGAATCGCTTGTATGGGGTAGCCCATAGTTTCTGATAGTTGAGAGATCTTTAGGCAGGTATCAGCGGAATCACCGCCGCCGTTATAGAAGAAATAACCAATGTTGTGCGCTTTAAATACCTCGATGAGTCGTTCGTATTCAGCGCGGTTTTCTTCTAGACTTTTGAGCTTATATCGGCAAGAACCGAAAGCGCCGGAAGGGGTGTGTCTGAGTGCGGCAATATCTTTTTTACTTTCTTTGCTGGTATCAATCAACTCTTCACGTAATGCGCCAATAATGCCATTGCTGCCGGCATACACTTTGCCTATATGTTTTTTGTGCTGTCGAGCGGTTTCGATCACGCCACATGCGGAGGCATTAATAACGGCGGTGACACCGCCAGACTGAGCATAAAACGCATTTTTCTTCGCCATAAGTAAATATCAACCTGTTTGAATAGAGTCTTTTGTAAAATAAATTAGGCTCGCACTAATGGAATAGTGCTGTTTCGAGCCCGCTGATGGCGGCAATGATACGGGAATTTAACGACGATTTCATGTAAGCTTTACTGATTATCGGCAGGGTAAGAGGGTTTTAAAAATCGTACTATGAAACATATTCATATTTTAGGTATTTGCGGTACATTTATGGGCAGTCTTGCCCAGTTAGCGGTAGCGAAAGGTTATCGTGTTACGGGGGCTGATACGAATGTGTATCCACCTATGAGTACGCAATTAGAGGCCGCCGGTATTGAGCTAATTGAAGGTTTTGATTTCGAGCAATTATCACTTAAGCCTGACATGTTTGTTATTGGTAATGCGATTAGCCGAGGGACCCCTTTGTTGGAAGCTATCCTTAATGCCGGGCTGCCGTATACATCAGGCCCTCAATGGCTGAGTGATCATGTGTTGCAGGGTAAGTGGGTGCTGGCGGTATCGGGCACTCATGGAAAAACTACCACTAGCAGTATGTTGGCGTGGATTTTAGAATACGCAAAAATGTCACCGGGTTATCTTATTGGTGGTGTGCCTAACAACTTTTCTGTTTCTGCTCGCTTAGGCGAGACACCTTTTTTTGTGATTGAGGCCGATGAATACGATAGTGCGTTTTTTGATAAGCGTTCTAAGTTTGTTCATTACCGCCCTCGTACCTTAGTGATTAATAATCTTGAATTCGATCATGCGGATATCTTTGATGACTTGGCGGCGATTCAGCGCCAGTTTCATCATGTGGTGCGAACGATCCCTGAAAATGGTCGTGTGATTTTTCCTAACAAGATTCCAGCGATTGATGATGTGATAAGCCAAGGTTGTTGGAGTGAGACGGCGACCATGTCTCAGTCACATTTGTCCCCGTCAAGCTCATCTTCAGTTGATATACAGTCTTCATCATCGACTACATGGTTCGCCGACAGCATTAGCGAAGATGGTGAGTGTTTTGATGTGTATTACGAGGGCAATAAGCAAGGACAGGTGAATTGGTCTCAATTAGGCGAGCATAATATTGCTAACGGATTAGCGGCCATTGCAGCGGCTCATCATGTGGGTGTTACCGCCGAAGTGAGTTGTGCGGCCTTGTCAGAGTTTGATGGTGTAAAGCGTCGGATGGAATGCGTGGCAGATGTTAATGGCATAAAAGTATATGACGATTTTGCCCATCATCCATCAGCAATTGCGACAACTTTAAATGGTTTGCGTAAAAAGGTGGGCACAGAAAAAATAATTGCCGTTATAGAGCCGCGATCTAATACGATGCGAATGGGTGTTCATGCGGCACATTTAGCCGAGTCGGTCGCTAATGCGGATCAAGTATTATGGTTTAACCCACCTAGTTTATCGTGGGATATTGATGGTGTAATTGCCGCTAGTCAGGTGCTTAGCGAACGTTGCGATACGCTGGATAATTTAATTGCTCGTATTGTTGATAGCAGTGAGGCGCCTTGCCATATTGTGATTATGAGCAATGGTGGTTTTGGCGGTGTACACGGTTTACTGGTTGATGCACTTAATGATGCATAAACAGCATGGCCGTTAAGAAAGAGCATAGTGATAATAAACAGTTAGGTTTTTATGGAAAATAATAAACAACAATTTCAAGCAAAAACAGTCACGCTAGGTATTTCTGGTGCATCCGGCGCACAATATGGTTTGCGCTTATTATCCTGCTTATTAGCAGCAGATTGTAAGGTTTACTTATTGCTTTCACGTGCGGCAGAAGTAGTCATCGCCACGGAAACAAATATTGTTTTGCCGCCATCGGGTCAAGAAAACAGTTTGCAACAACAGCAAGACTTTCTTTCTGAATTATATGGTGCGAAAGAAGGTCAGCTCACTTTATTTAGTCGTGAAGATTGGTTTTCACCAGTGGCGTCGGGTTCTAGTAGCCCTGCAAGTATGGTGATTTGCCCTGCGAGCGGTGGCACGCTATCGTCTATCGCCAGCGGTGCGAGCAATAACTTAATTGAACGAGCGGCCGATGTCGCGTTGAAAGAACGTCGACAGTTGATCGTTGTGCCGAGAGAGACGCCGTACTCAGAAGTGCATTTAGAAAATATGCTCAAGCTCACAAAAATGGGCGTGGTGGTGTTACCCGCTAGCCCCGGTTTTTATGCGAAAGCTGATACTGTAGAGGATTTAATTGATTTTATTGTGGCTAGAATTCTCGATCAATTGGACTTACCGCAAAACTTAATGCCTCGCTGGGGTGAAAGTTAAGAAGTTATTCAATTTCATACTGAACGTTCAATAAGATTAAGACGACCATTTTCTTGAAATAGGAAAAACCATGTTAGAAAAGCTACAAGCTGTTTATTTTACAGCAGTACTCAAATTTCCTTTGTATGTTATTTTATTTATCTTAGCGCTAACCGCTGTGTTGGCGAGTCAGTTACCGCAATTAAAAATAGATGCATCTTCTGATGCACTAACCCTAGAGTACGACGAAGACCTCGACTATTTCCGTAAAATCAGTAAGCGTTATCAGGCGGGTGATTTTTTAGTCGTCACTTATCGCCCTGAAGGAGAGCTTTTTGATAACACAACCTTAGATCATATGAATCGTTTGCGTGGAGCGTTATTGCAAGTCGATGGTGTGGTAGGTGTTAATTCTATTCTCGATGTTCCTTTGCTCTATAGCCCTAAAGTGTCTTTATCCGATGTGACCTCTGGCATTAAAGCATTGCGTGATGAAGGTGTTGATCGTGAACTTGCTCGACAAGAGTTTTCGCGTTCGCCGATTTATAAAAACATGTTGCTTGGGGCTGATGGAAAGACTACGGCTTTATTGTTGAGTTTAGCAATTGATGAAACATTTATTCGTTTAGTACGTGAACGAGATGCCTTGCGTTTGCAGCGTGACACTTCTGGCTTATCAGAAGAGGAAAGCTCTCGCTTAGTGCAAGTCAGCGAAGAGTTTCTAACTTATAGCACGCTCGCAACAGAAAGAAGTCACCAGCGAGTTCAAGAAGTGCGAAAAATAGTGGCCGAGTATAAGGGCGATGCGCAAATATTTTTAGGTGGCGTATCGATGATTACGGCGGATATGGTGGACTTTATTCGCAGTGACATAATGGTATTTGGAATTGGCATTATTTTATTTATTATCGTTATTTTAACGATAATTTTTCGTCAGTGGCAGTTTGTCGTGTTGCCATTGGCTACATGCTTTTTAGCTGTAGTGGTGATGTTGGGTTTTCTCGCTACCATTGATTGGCGCTTAACGGTTATTTCATCCAACTTTGTTGCACTATTATTGATCATTTGTTTGATGATGACTATTCATTTGGTCGTGCGCTACAAAGAAGAAAGCAGTCGCTTGCCTGACTCCCAGCGCGAGTATTGGTTGCGAGAAACCCTATCGCATATGATCAAGCCTTGTGTCTACACGGTGTTAACGACGATGGTGGCATTTATGTCGCTCGTTGTTAGTGGTATACGTCCAGTGATTGATTTTGGTTGGATGATGGTCATTGGCCTGTTTATCGCATTTGCCTTATCTTTTTTGTTAATTCCTGCAGGTTTGATGTTGTTGCCTAGAGTCTCAAATAAAGCCGAGCCGATAAGTCAATCTTCACCGGATAAGAACTCCGGTGCGTTTACATTAGTTTTTTCCCGGTTTACTGAGCGCAATGGGCGATTGATTTTAGGTTTAGGTGTTATCGCTGCTATCGTCAGTGCGGTGGGGATTAAACAATTGGAAGTAGAGAATCGTTTTATCGATTACTTTCATTCATCTACCGAAATACATCAGGGTATGCTGGTGATAGATCAGCAGCTGGGTGGTACGATTACGTTAGATATTATTATTGATCATCCGTTACCTGCCTCTAAAGTTAAAGTGCCGCGGGGTAAGCCGGATCCCTTTGCTGAGACCGTTGACCCTTTTGGTGCTTCTGTCGACGACCCTTTTGGGGATGTAGAGCCAAAGGTAGATCCGTTTTCCGATTCAGACGCTTTTGCAGACCACTTTACAGATCCTTTTGCAGACCCCTTTGTTGAGCCATCCGCAGATGTTGATGCATTTTCAGAATCATCGATTTCTGAATCACCCCAAAAACCACCTGTAGATCCCTACGATAGTTATTGGTTTACACAGGCCGGTTTAGAAAAAATTACTCGAATTCACAACTATTTAGATAGTCTGCCGGAGATTGGTAAAGTGCAATCGTTGGCTATTGCTTATCAGGTGGCTAATGATCTGAATGGGCGCACGGTGAATGATTTTGAATTGGCGTTAATGCGAAACTTATTGCCCGAAGATATTAAAGACTTTTTGTTAAAGCCGTATCTAGCGGGTGAGATTAATCAAACGCGTATTACGATGAGAGTGAAAGAAACTGATCCCGACTTGCGTCGTGATGAATTAGTCAGCGAAGTACGCCGCTACGTTGTTGAGGAGATGGGAATTGCTAGCGAGAATGTGCATGTGACGGGTGTACTGGTGTTGTATAACAATATGCTACAGAGTTTGTTCTCGTCCCAAATACTCACTATCGGTGCGGTATTCTTTGGAATCCTCTTTATGTTTGTCGTCCTTTTTCGTTCACTGTCTCTTTCGTTAATTGCGTTAGTGCCCAATATGTTGGCAGCCTTAGTCGTATTAGGTGGCATGGGCTTAATGGGAATCCCTTTAGATATGATGACGATTACGATTGCTGCTATCGCTGTAGGTATAGGTGTAGATGATGCTATTCACTATATTTACCGGTTTCGTGAAGAGTTCGCAGTGGATAGAAATTATATTGCGACCATGCATCGTGCCCATGCATCTATCGGCCGTGCTATGTATTACACTTCCGTTACGGTTATTGTTGGATTTTCTATTTTAGCCTTGTCGAAATTTATACCGTCTATCTATTTTGGGTTGTTGACCGGTTTAGCCATGTTTGCTGCGATTATTTCATCACTCACATTATTGCCTCAATTAATGATATTACTAAAACCTTTAGGGAAAGAGCAGGCTTAAGCGTATGACCGAACAGAAAAAAAAGCGTGTGTGGTTACGTTATTTACTGATCGCTATTTTGTCGGTAATGATATTAACGGTTGCTTTGGTTTTACCTTTGCGTTGGCTAAACCCTTTAACGACAGCGTTTATTTTATCGGACGACAAGGTTGAATCTGTATGGGCGTATCAGCGTTGGGCGGCGCTGGATGAAATCGCACCGATGATGCAAATGGCAGTTATCGCATCGGAAGACCAAAAGTTTCCCGATCATTATGGTTTTGATTTTGAACAACTTAAAAAAGTGCTGTTAGCGTCTGGTGGCCCTAGTCGTGGAGCGAGCACGATCAGTCAGCAGTTAACTAAAAATGTGTATTTATGGTCAGGTAAAAGCTTTTTTCGTAAAGGCGTTGAAGCGTACCTCACTTTATTTGTGGAGTTACTCTTACCAAAAGAGCGTATCTTAGAGCTTTATTTAAATGTAGTAGAGTTTGGTCCTGGTGTGTTTGGTGTCGAGCATGCAAGTGAAAAATTTTTTCAAAAACCCCCAAAGGACCTTAGCCGAGTAGAGGCATCACTGCTGGCGGCGGTATTGCCTAACCCTAAAAAAATGCTGGTAAGTAAACCTTCACCTTATGTTTATGATAGAGCTTTAGATATTCGTTTTGCTATTCGTAATTTAGGTGGTGTTAACTATTTGGGTCAACTGAAAAAGCAAAAAATAAATAAGTGATATAACGCACACCTAAAAAACAAAACGAATACAAAAACAAGCGCCCGATAAATGGGGTGCGCCGGCATTATTCTCCACCGTGATTTCTCCGCCATAACTGCTAATAATATCTACTGCTACGCTAAGGCCTATGCCTTGTCCTGGTTTTGCCGTGTCTGCTCGTGCGCCGCGCTGTAAGATGGTATCTCGCTGTTGTTCTAAAATACCATTGCCGTCATCGCTTACCTTTATAGTTAACTCATTTTCATGATGATGTGTGCTAATGACGACTGATGACTCTCCATATTTGCAAGCGTTATCAATAATATTTCCCAGTACCTCTAGCAGGTCAGATTCATCGCCAAAAAACAGACTGTCAGCATCGCTTATATTTTGTAAGCGGATAGGTGGGTCGGTATAAATTTTTTCCATTATTTTTATCAGGCGGTCAGCGACTTTTTTAACAGAGATTTTATTCGTATTATGGTTGATGGTGCTGTGATTAACACGAACAACAGCGCGTTGTAACTGATGAGAAATGATTTGATTGATCCTGTCTACCTGATCCGTGATTACCTCATCTTGTTGAGTCGTTTTAGATATTTGACTTTGAATAACTGCTAAAGGTGTTTTTAAGCTGTGTGCTAGATCCGACATTGTATTTCGGTAACGCTCGCGCTGCTTTTTTTCTTGCACTAAAATATCGTTAAAATTATTGATCACCGGTTGAATCTCTATAGGGTAATCATCGCTGAGCTGTGAGATATGATTTTTTTGCAATTGCAATAGTTGTGCGGATAAACGTTTTAACGGCTGTAAGCCCCAGCGCATAATAAATACTTGCGCTACAATTAAAGCAATGCCCATCGAACCTAACCATTGCCATAGACGCGAGCGATAGCTGTTGAGTTCGGCAATTAAAGAAGCTGCATCGCTAATGATGATAAAACGTAAGCGTTTCACATCCTCGCTATTGTTGACCCATTCGGAATCATAGCTCAACACATTGAGTAAGCTTTTCGGCTTATCTAACGCTATTTGAGAAAATAAACTCTGGTTTAAACGAAAGGTGTTATCAGTGGGTAGTAACGATGTTGGCAGTAAGTCGGTCGATGCTGATCGCCAAAGTAACCTATTGTTACTGTCAGTAATAAAAGCATAAAGCCCAGAGCCTTGTTGGTTGAGGCGGGGTTCGGTCAATATCTCAGGTAGTTGTGGGTCACTGCTCTCAAGTTCGGTCACCCCAAGCAATAGGTATAATTGCGCTTGTAACTTTTCTTCTTCAGCGTTGAGTTGGCTATGGTGAAAGGTGTTGAGTAATAGAGTGCCACTAAGAATGATAAATAACGGTAAAATAATCAGTGATGCTAAAAAAAATCGTTTGAGTAGCGAGCTTTGGGTAAAGTAAAAGCTGAGTTTTTTTATAAATGAGAGTTTTTGTTGCTCTACCTGATCATCACTTTTCATCGCCGTTACTCTTGTGATGCTAGCGATGCGTCGGCTGCTATTCCATTACTCGTTGGTTTTAAATCTGCTTTTTCTGTTGTATTTTCTGCTGTGTTTTCTGTCAGGCGATAGCCTTGGCCTCGATGGGTGACAATAGGTTTGTGTATGTTGTTAGGGTCAAGTTTTTTACGTAAACGACCAATGAGTACCTCGATGACGTTACTGTCCAGATCAAAGTCTTGATCATACAGGTGCTCGGTTAACTCTGTCTTAGAAATGACACGCGCTTTGTTTAAGGCTAAATATTCAAGTGTATTGTATTCATATTGCGTGAGAGTGATATCTTGATGGTTAACGCTGACTAGTTTTTTTGCCGTATTAATTAATATTTCACCAATATGAATTTCAGGCGAGGCGTGGCCTTTGGATCGTCGAGTGAGGGCATTTAAGCGAGCAAGCAACTCTTCGTTATGAAATGGTTTGGCGAGGTAGTCATCCGCGCCAGCTTCCAAACCGATTACTTTATCTTGCCAGCTATCTCGAGCGGTTAGTATAAGAACGGGAAAGTCTTTTTTATGTTGGCGTAGCTGTTTGATAAGCTCTATACCATCAATTTCTGGGAGTCCAATGTCAATGATGGCAATGTCGTAAGGGTGTTCTGAACCTAAGAATAAGCCTTCTCGTCCCTCTTCGGCACTATCGACGCTATAGCTATTCCGCGTTAAAAATTGTTGTAAGTTTTCACGTAGAATTTTTTCGTCTTCCACTAATAGTAAGCGCATAATTACAATCCTGTTTCTATAAGTTTCTGGCGCGGTGGTGATTTTTTACTGTGTCTTTTAGGTTGATGAAAAATAATGTCGCCGCTGTCGCCATCAACAATAATATTGCGCACCCTGCCTTCAGGAGAGAGTACTTTTACACGGTAATTTGTCTTGGTGCCTTTGGTCGGTTTTACCTTAAGCACTTTGCCGTCGGTAAAATTGCGTGCGCTAGCCGCTGCATCCGAGGGGGAGAGTTGCTGTGCATATACGGCGTTGCTGCAAATACAAAAAAGGAATAAGCAGAACGCTTTTTTTAGTAGGGTTCTGTCTCTCCATCCCCCTTTGTCATCAACCGCTATCATATGATTGTGCTCTTTTAATTGATCAGTTACTACGCTTTGTCGTTCTACGCTGCTGTAGTAATAATAGTGAGCAGCGGTTTTTTATACGTCGTCTAGTCTACAGCCATATTAGTAACCTATCGGCTTAACATCAACTGCTACGCGAATTTTTCTGCCGGGGTGAGTGTTCATCACAGTGCTGTATGTCTGACCTTGGTATTTATAGTTCACATCATAAGCAGTAACTTGTTTTTCATGGCTCACATGATAGTGGGTCGTGCATACTCTTTCGGTGGTGGCGTAGCTGTTATGGTGGTGTCTTGGGTGATGGTTTCTCGATTGTCGTGTTAAGTCATTGGCAATCGAACCGCCTAAAATTGCACCGGCAACCGCTCCCACGCGCTTATTGCTTTTGTTATGCCCTAGCTCATTGCCAATGGCTCCTCCGATTAATGCGCCAACGATAGTGGGGGTAGTCGACGTGTTGCGGTGATGGTGTTTACGGGGTTCTACGATGCGTTTTTCTAAATGACATTCTTGGTAGGGTTCTCGAACGGTGTAGGTGTCGTATATGGGTGTGACTTGAGTGACTCGTGCATAGCTATCGTAAGGTCTGGCTTGAGCCCCAAAAGACAATGTTAGTAATAGTAGGGGTGTTATGGATGCAGCCATTGAGAATAGGCGTATGTTGGTATTGGGTGCTTGAGTGGTAGCTGGCATTCGTATTGATGAGTGCATGGTGAACCCTCCGGTGTGTTTGCGACTGATACAGTTTTTGTCTGAGTATTGGATATCTAGGTTAGCGTCGGATAGCTGAACTTAAACTGAAGTGTTTTAGGCTCGCAGATAAATAACGGGATAGCGTGATTGCTCCACTATTTTCTATATCAATGCCGTATAATGCGGAATATTTTTATCTTATTGTTATTAGGTTTTCATTCTCATGGATATTAAACACTATATGCAGCAAGTGGGTGAGCAAGCGCGCGCTGCCTCTCGAATGATTGCTGCTGCCGATACCGGCATCAAAAATGATGCTTTGCTGGCTATTGCTGCTGCCTTAGACGCTAGTCGAAAGGAACTGCTTGCTGCGAATGCGATTGATATGGCACAAGGCGAAAAGGACGGCTTAGACAGTGCACTGCTAGATCGTTTATCTCTTGGCGATAAAGGCATCGACGCCATGATCGAAGGCTTGACGCAAGTGGCTGCGTTACCTGACCCCTGTGGTGAAATTAGCGATATGAAGTATCGCCCAAGTGGTATTCAGGTTGGCAAAATGCGGGTGCCCTTAGGTGTTGTGGGGATTATTTATGAATCTCGCCCGAATGTGACTATTGATGCAGCAAGCCTGTGTTTAAAGTCAGGCAATGCGACGATTTTACGTGGCGGGAAAGAAGCCTTGCATTCTAATCAGGCGATTGCGCGCTGCATTCAGCAAGGCTTAGAACAGGTGGGCTTGCCTGCGACAGTAGTACAAGTGATCGAGACGATTGACCGCGAAGCGGTGGCCGAATTGATTACCATGAGTGAATACGTGGATGTCATTATCCCTCGTGGTGGTCGTGGTTTAATCGAACGAATTGCGAATGATGCCACCGTGTCGGTGATTAAGCATCTTGATGGTATTTGCCATGTATATATCGATGATCAGGCCGATGAAGAAAAAGCATTTAATATCGCCGTGAATTCGAAAACACATCGTTACGGTGTTTGTAATGCGATGGAAACCTTACTGATTGCAGAGCCTATAGCGGCAGTAATGTTACCTCGCTTAGTGAATGCTTATCGTGACAAAGACGTCGAATTACGCGGTTGTGAAAAAACCTGTGCCTTAGTCGATGGCATATTGCCCGCGACGGACAGTGATTGGCAAACAGAATATCTTGCCCCTATTTTGTCTATTCGTATTGTGAGCGACATGCAGGCTGCGATAGATCATATCGGTCAATATAGTTCAGGGCATACAGAAGTAATTGTGACTGAAAATATTACCCGTGCTCGTCAGTTTATGACCTTGGTGGATTCTAGTGCGATTATCGTTAATGCATCTACGCGATTTGCTGATGGTTTTGAATTTGGTTTGGGTGCAGAAATAGGTATCTCAACGGATAAAATCCATGTGCGAGGGCCTGTTGGTTTGGAAGGGCTTACATCGCAAAAGTGGATTGTCTTTGGCGATGGTCATATCCGCACATAATGTCTGTTTCAAAAGCTTCTGTCTCAAAAGTGCTTGTCTCAAAAACAGTTGTCTCAAAAACAATAGGTGTTCTAGGCGGCACATTTGATCCGGTACATAACGGCCATATTCAAATAGCGCTGGATGCACTAGAGACATTAGGTTTAGATGAAGTACGCTTAACGCCGTGTCATCGACCTCCGCATCGCGACTGCCCAGCATTAACTAGCGAGCAGCGAGTAGAGCTACTGCGTTTAGCGGTGAAAGATCACCCGCAGTTGAGTGTAGATACACGCGAGTTACTGCGAGAGCAGGCTTCTTATACGGTGACGACGTTGGAAAGTTTGCGCAAAGAATTAGGCGCAAACGTAAGTATTGTATTTATCATGGGCGCGGATGCGTTTGCTCAATTAACCACGTGGTATCAGTGGGAGCGGCTACGTGATTTGGCGCATATTATAGTGATGGCACGGCCTAATAGTTTCCCGCCATCTCATCCGGTATTACAGCAGTGGGTTGAGCACGCAAAATTAGCGGCTAGTGAGAGTGAACAGTGCGGCGAAGATGTTTCTGCTAATACCTACGCACATTTTCACCAACAGTCAGCAGGTGGCTTTGCGTTATTGGAGCGACATTTGATGGATGTGTCTGCAACCACTATACGCGAGGAGCTTGAAGGTGCAAATGACTCAAAGGTTGCCACTCACTTACCCAGAGCAGTTGCGACATATATTCAAGAAAATGGCTTGTACCGCTCCGGCCGATAAGCGGTTGATGTGAAGAAATAATGGAAGAATATATTCTGCCGTACTGCGGATTTGCAGGGGCAAATTTTTTAGAATGAATTAATTAAAACAGTAGGAATTGGAATGATTGAAAATGTAAGCCGCTTAGCGGCAGAAGCTTTAGATGATATGAAAGCGCAAGATGTGGTGACTTTGGATGTCACCAGCCTCAGTGAGGTGATGGATGATCTGATTATCGCTACCGGCACATCAAATCGTCACGTTAAATCATTAGCGGCGAACGTCGTTGATGAATTAAAAAAGCAGGGGCTTGAGCCTATCGGTGTTGAAGGGATGGACTCATCCGATTGGGTGTTAGTGGACTATGGCTCCGCAGTCGTTCACGTTATGTTGCCGCAGACGCGTCAGTTTTACGACCTTGAAAAATTGTGGTCGCCGTTAGAGCGCGAAACCAATTATGACGGCAGCATGCCTCAAAAATAGAAGGCAAATAAAATATGCGAGTGCGTATTATCGCGGTGGGAACCAAAATGCCCTCGTGGGTGTTGGAAGCAACGCAAGACTATTTAAAGCGTTTTCCGAGAGAGTGGTCGGTAGAATTTGTCGAGATAGCTCTAGGGCATCGAGGCAAAGGGCAAGACACGGCTAAGGCTATCGCTAAGGAAGGCGAAAATATGCTGGCAGCGATAGATGATCGTGAACGAGTGATTGCTCTTGATGTCCAAGGAAAATCGTGGAGTACTGAGCAGCTATCGCAACAAATGCAACACTGGCAAATGGATGCGCGCAACGTGGCTTTATTAGTGGGTGGCCCCGATGGATTGGCGCCAGAATGCTTGGCAAAAGCGGAGCATCGTTGGTCTTTATCGGCGCTGACTTTACCGCACCCATTAGTCCGAGTGCTGTTGGCAGAGCAGTTGTATCGCGGCTGGAGTATTCTTAAGAATCATCCTTACCATAAATAAATAGTATAAATAAAAAACACACAAACTAAACGTATACCCAATACATCTTATTCTCACTAGGTTGCCCCTAATCTCTTAAACACTATGCATGAGTTAGAAAACTTTAAAGATCATCACCGCGAAGCGACTACGATTAAAGGTCGTCTGCTAGTGACCATGCTGCTAGTGCTGGTGATGCTGGGTATATTGCTAAGCCGATATTATAATTTACAGGTCGTTAATCACGAGAACTATGCGACTCAGTCAGATAATAATCGCATTCTGGTGCAAACAATTCACCCTAAGCGCGGCCTGGTTTTCGACACTAACGGTGAATTGCTAGCGGATAATCGCCCAAGTTATGTGCTATCACTCACGCCGGAAAATATTCCAGACCTTTCTCAAACTATCAATATTTTAAAAAACTTTGTTGATATTAGCGAAGACGATATTAGTCGTTTTTATAAAACCCTTAAAAGTGGTCGCCGCCCTTATCAGTCAGTGCCTTTACATCACCGTTTAACGGAGACTGAAATAGCGCGTATCGCGGTGAACGAATATCGCCTGCCCGGCGTAGATGTAGAAGCTCAGCTAGTACGCAGTTACCCGTTCCCTTTTTTGTTTGCGCATACGGTTGGCTATGTTGGCAAAATCAATGATAAGGAATGGAACCGTTTTAATGAAGAAGAGCAGGCGCGCTATAAAGGCTTGCCGACCATAGGCAAAATCGGCTTAGAAAAGTTTTATGAAGACCAGTTGTTTGGTACGACGGGCTTTCAGCATGTCGAGATTAATGCGCGTATGCGCGTATTACGAACACTGGAGAGACAGCCTCCTATTCCCGGCACCGATTTACATTTACATGTAGATAAACGATTACAGGAAACGGCATTTCAAGCAATGGAAGGCCGCCGTGGTGCGATTGTGGCGATTGATATCAAAACCGGTGGTATCTTAGCGATGTTAAGTACGCCAACTTACGACAGTAATTTATTTGTGACGGGAATTAGCCATAAAAATTACAATGCGTTGACAGATAGTGTCGATATTCCATTATTTGATAGAGTCATTCAGGGCACTTATCCGCCAGCGTCTACGATTAAGCCTGTTTTTGGCCTAGTGGGTTTAGATTCAAGAACCATCACAACCAGTCATCGTATTTTTGATCCCGGTTATTACAAGCTCGAAAATGATGATCGTCTATATCGCGATTGGAAACGCACTGGTCACGGTTGGGTAAATGTACATAAAGCCATTGTGCAATCGTCAGACACCTTCTTTTACGATATGGCATTTCGTACCGGTATTGATACCTTGCATCGCTATGGCACGATGTTTGGCTTGGGCAGCCGTACCGATATTGATTTACCTAATGAGCGTAGAGGGTTGTGGCCATCACGAGAATGGAAAAAACAAACGAAAGGCATTCCGTGGTTTCCCGGTGATACGATCAACGTAGGCATTGGGCAAGGTGATGCGGCGGCTACACCACTGCAGATGGCTGTGATGACCGCTACGTTGGCAAACAGAGGGGTGCGCATGAAACCTCGGTTGGTGAAAGCAATGAATGATGAAGTCATCGCACCAGAAGTCGTGTCTACTATGGAGGGCGTGAGTGATCAGCATTGGGATGCTATCCATGAAGCGATGTACGATGTGGTGCATGCCTCTAACGGTACTGCGCGTCGTATTAACCGTAATCTTTCGTATAAGATCGCAGGTAAAACGGGTACTGCGCAAGTGGTCGGTATTAAGCAAGGTGAAGAATATGATGCTGAAGCGTTAAAAGAGCGGCATCGGGATCATGCTCTATTTGTTGGTTTTGCGCCTTATGAAAATCCCGAAATTGCCGTGGCGATTATTGTTGAAAATGGCGGTTCTGGTTCTTCTTCTGCCGCACCTGTTGCCAGAAAGTTATTTGATGCACATTTACTAGATGAATACTTATTGGATGAAGAAGAGCGTGTGACGGCTACCAACGGAGTGCAGCCTTAATGTCTTCAGTGCGACAGCAGGATTTTCTACGGCGTATGCCGGAGGCGAGTAATGACTTACGTCAACGCCGTAGTTTTTGGCACGCCATCCATATTGACCCGTGGTTATTGTTGTTACTGGTCATGCTAACCTTTAGTGGTATGTGGGTATTGTACAGCGCTAGCGAAGGGAGCTTGCGCATGGTGCAGCGCCAAGCAACTTTTTTTGGCTTAGCTTATATCGCAATGTTTGCGGTGGCGCAGGTACGTTTATCTCTAGTGGCTCGTTGGGCACCTGTTTTTTATATTGGGGGTGTTTGTTTATTAATTGCGGTACTGTTCTTTGGTGTGGGCGCTAAAGGTGCGCAAAGATGGTTGAGTTTAGGCGGATTTCGTTTTCAGCCTTCAGAGATTATGAAGCTTGCCATGCCGATTGCGATTGCCGCTTATTTAGCCAGTAAAACCTTGCCACCTAAATTTAAGCATGTTTTTTGGTCGCTAGTGTTAATAAGCATACCGACGGTATTGATTATCCGTCAGCCGGATTTAGGGACGTCTATTCTCGTTGCGGCATCAGGTATTATCGTTTTATTTTATTCCGGCCTAAGTTGGCGTTATATCGTCACCGCATTTACCTTATTAGGTGCTAGTGTTTGGCCTATGTGGGAATATGTGCTGCGTGACTACCAGCGCCAGCGAGTATTAACGTTATTTAACCCAGAGTCTGACCCACAAGGGGCTGGTTGGAATATTATTCAGTCGAAAACTGCCATCGGTTCTGGTGGAATGTCAGGTAAAGGCTGGCTTGAAGGTACTCAATCACACCTTAATTTTTTACCTGAAAGCCATACAGATTTCATTATTGCAGTACTGGCAGAAGAGCTCGGTTTTATTGGTGTACTATTGTTATTAGCTTTGTATTTATTGATTGTGGCGAGAGGTTTTATTATCGCAGCCAATGCCCAAGATAGTTTTCGCCGTTTATTGGCCGGTAGTATTACGCTGACATTTTTCATTTACGTTTTTGTGAATGTTGGTATGGTGGGAGGGTTGTTACCGGTTGTGGGTGTGCCTTTACCTCTAGTGAGTTTAGGAGGGACATCTTTAGTTACCTTGATGCTCGGTTTTGGTTTGCTCATGGCGATTAGTACCGAACAGCGTTTGGTGGTGAATAAATAACCATCTCTTGAGAGTGATTTATCTTGAATTTGATGAGCATTGCTCGTGTAAAAATTAGAGGAAGCAGTATGAAAACCATAGTAATTTCAATAACAATGAAAGTGATGTTAGCCGTTGGCTTTGCTTTATTGTCGGTCAATACGATAGCCAGCAGCACACAGGATTATGTGGCTCGAGCGGATGTAGATACCTTTATTGATGAAATGGTGAACGAACATCAGTTTTCTCGTGATGAGATGGAAGCATGGTTTGCTGAAGCCGTAAAAAAACAAAATATTTTAAAGGCAATTGCCCGCCCCGCTGAAAGAACCCATACATGGGCGAGCTATCAGGATATTTTTCTCACTTCTTCTCGCCTGAGTAAAGGGGTAGATTTTTGGATCGAAAACGAAGCAACTCTTGCAAGAGCGGAGGCTGAGTTTGGTGTTCCGGCATCAGTGATCGTAGCTATTATCGGGGTAGAAACTCGTTACGGTGGCAATAAAGGAAGCTTTAGGGTTATTGATGCGTTGAGTACCTTAGGGTTCGATTATCCTCCGCGTTCATCCTTTTTTCGTAAAGAGTTAAAAGAGTTTTTCTTGCTAGCACGAGAGCAAAAACAAGACCCTCTCACCTTAATAGGCTCTTATGCAGGCGCAATGGGCTATGGGCAGTTTATCCCCTCTAGTTATCGCGCGTATGCGGTTGATTACACCGATGATGGTTTTGCTGATATTTGGAATAATGCCACGGATGCGATAGGCAGTGTAGCGAATTATTTTAAACGTCATGGTTGGGAAAAAGGGCAACCCGTTATTGTTCGAGCGCGTATCAGTGAAGGTTACGACGACAGTATTCTAAATGATTCGTTAAAGCCAAAGCACACCGTCGCTAGTCTGGCAGAAAAAGGCTATAAGCCTGTAGAAGCGTTACCAGAACAAACCGCTAATGCCGTTTATTTAGATGGTAAAAAAGGGGCTGAATTTTGGATAGGCTTGAAGAATTACTATGTTATTACGCGCTATAACCACAGCCGCTTATATGCTATGTCGGTATGGCAGTTAAGCCAACAAATTGCTGAGGCAAAGCAGCAGCGCTCTCTGTAGTCTTCTAGCGTTCTCTCTAAAAAAGTCAGTAGTAGGTTTTACTTATGAAACGAGTACTTCTCATCGCATCGCTAGTGTCAGCTTTATCGGCATGTACAACGGTATCTGATTTGATTCCGACATCAATCAGTTCTAGCGATAGCGGTGATAGTGCGCCTCAAGAACGTAGAGACGTTTCACAAATTGCCGATGCTCAGCCTCAACCAGTCATTCGGACTCGCGCAGGCAATAAATCGCCTTATACGGTGTTAGGTAAAACCTATACCTTATTACCCGAAAGCGAGGGTTATAAAGAGCAAGGGGGTGCGTCTTGGTATGGCACCAAGTTTCATGGACGACGAACGGCTAATGGTGAAGTCTATGATATGTGGGGCATGACAGCGGCACATAAAACCTTGCCCATTCCTAGTTATGTACGAGTCACCAACATGATAAATGGTCGCAGTGTGGTCGTGTTGGTGAATGATAGAGGCCCATTTCATAGCGAGCGCATTATCGATCTTAGCTATGCTGCTGCGGTGAAGCTAGGGTTTGCCGACCAAGGTGTTGCTGATGTAGAGGTGGTTGATGTCACACCACTAGAGCAATCCGCTAAAACGCCCTTGGCAGTTACCGTTATTCCTAGCAACGCCAAAACAGTGGTAGCACCGTATTCAGCCCCTGTACCAGCACGAGCTTCATCAGTTCCAGCCGCAACTCCGTCAACACCCGCTGCGCCAAAGGAAGTGGTTGTTGCTGCGCCAGTCGCGAGTAAACCACCGGTGAGCGATACGCCTAGTCCAGCAGAGAATAGCCAGCCCGCTATTTATCTTCAGGCTGCCGCATTTAAGTCTTTAGAGAGTGCTCAAAAACTACAGAAAAAACTACAAGAAAAACTATCTTCTCCTGTTTTTGTCGTGCCGAGTAGTAACAGCACGAGTAATAACAATATATGGCATCGAGTCCGAGTAGGCCCTTTGGCGGGAGTGCAGAAAGTCTCTGAAGCACGACAAATTTTGTCAGAGCAAGGCATCAAAAAACCACAGGTCGTTAAAGCGCCGTAATAGCGTCTAATCGCCAGTATTTATTGCCATTTATGCTAGAATGTCGACCCTCAAATTTCCATATTTCTTCACTATATTAATGATGATATCCAACAAGAGCTTTTTATGATCTTTTTAGCGCGTTCCGTTTTATTTATTCTGAGTTGCAGTATTGTCATGTCGTCCTATGCGCGGCCAGTGATTATTCCTGCGCCCCCTCAATTAGCGGCGACAGCTTATTTTCTAATGGATACCAATACTGGCCGTGTACTCGTTGAAAAAAATGCGGATATGCAATTACCGCCTGCGAGTATGACTAAAATGATGACCAGTTACATCGTGTCATCAGAAATCGAACGGGGTTCAATCAATCCAGACGATTTAGTCACTATTAGTGTGAAAGCGTGGAAAAAAGGCGGATCAAAAATGTTTGTCCGCGAAGGTACACAAGTATCGATAAAAGACTTATTGCGAGGTGTGATTATTCAATCGGGTAACGATGCTAGCATCGCCTTAGCAGAACACATTGCCGGTAGCGAAGCCGCTTTTGCCGATATTATGAATCAACAAGCAGCGTTATTGGGGATGACCAATACCGTCTTTAAAAATGCTACCGGCTGGCCGGCAGACGGTCACATCAGTAGTGTGCGCGATTTAGCGATTTTAGGCCAAGCATTAATTAAAGATTTTCCAGAGCACTACAAGCTCTACTCAGAAAAATATTTTACCTATAATGGAATCAATCAGCCTAACCGTAATAAATTATTATTCACGGATAAAAGTGTTGATGGTATTAAAACAGGGCATACCGAAGAAGCGGGATTCGGCTTAACAGCTTCTTCTGAGCGAGACGGCATGCGCTTGGTTTCTGTCGTAACGGGCACCCGTTCAGAGTCTGCTCGTGCAGCTGAATCACAAAAATTATTATCTTACGGTTTTCGTTACTACTACACACACAAGCTTTACAGTAAAGGTGATGTGGTTAACACCGCGGTAGTATGGAAAGGGCAGCAAGAAGAAATCAACATTGGCTTAACGAACGATATTTATTTAACAGTGCCTCGCGGCAGTGAAAATGATTTACAGGCAACCGTTCATATCGATGAAGTGATCCAGGCCCCGATAGTACAAGGTCAAGAACTGGGTAATGTTGTAGTGGTGTTAGATGAAGAAGAGTTACTCAATGTACCTGTGATCGCCTTAGCCTCTATCGAAGAAGCGGGTATTTTTTCTCGCATGTTAGATAGCGTACAATTATTTTTTGGCGGCTTTTTTAGCACTAAATAAGCAGCTGAATACGTCAGTCAATAGATAGCGGTTTTTAATAATGGCAGATAATGTAAACGATCAATCAACTCCTCCTCCTGTGATAGAGTTCCCTTGCCACAATTACCCGGTGAAAATCATGGGTGAGGCTAGCGACACCTTTTTAGAGTTTGTCTTAGCGACTACCGAGGTATACGCCCCTAACTTTGATCGCAATAAAGTAGCGCTAAAGCAAAGCAGTAAAGCAAAATTCAGCTCCGTTACCGTATTTATTACAGCAACGGGAACTAAGCAGTTAGAAGAGTATCATCAGGCGTTAAAAGCAAATACAGCCGTTAAAATCGTTTTATAAGTATGAACCTTCTTTGTTTTTACTTGGCGCAAAATTAAATGAGTGATTCTCCTCAAGCCTTACGGGTTCGTCATTTAGGTGTGCAGCCTTATGAACCAATTTGGCAGTCTATGTCGGCATTCACCAACAGCCGAGACAGTCATACTGTTGACGAATTGTGGGTGGTAGAGCACGAACCAGTGTTTACTCAAGGCCAAGCAGGAAAGTCTGAGCATGTCTTACAGCACACCGATATTCCCATCGTAAAATCAGATCGAGGTGGACAGGTCACCTATCATGGTCCCGGCCAGTTGATACTTTATCCTTTGATTAACCTACGTCGACGTTCACTAGGCGTCCGAGACATGGTGACCCTGTTAGAAAAACTAGTGATCCAGTGGTTGGCCACTTACCGTATTGAATCTTATGCTAAAGCGGATGCACCAGGTGTCTATGTTCAGCTAAACGGAAATGATGCTAAAATAGCGTCTTTAGGCCTACGCATACGCAGAGGCTGCAGCTTTCATGGCGTGAGTATCAATATCGATATGGACTTAAGCCCTTTCGATTATATCAACCCCTGTGGCTACCAAGGCTTGGCCATGACCCAGTTAAGCGCACTACTACCCGAGCCTTTTCCAGATAAAAGTCTATTGCAGGAATCGTTAGTAGCACTATTCGCACAGCAGTTGAGTGTGTCAGATATTCAATACACCAGTGACCGTTGGGTAGATCCTAATTTCCCCGCTAACACTGATCAAAAGATCTAGCCGTATGGCAGCGCCGCTATAGTTGTTTTTCTATAGTTGGGAATGAGTTTAGAGAGAGTTAAACCGTTATGACAGAATTAACCAATACACCAAATGTTGATAACCACAGCACCGATAACCATAGCATCGAGAATCCCAGTGCTGATGCATTAGCCGCAGATGCCGCAGCGGCATCTTCTTCTATATCCTCGACTGCCCCCGTTCGCCGTACCGTTCGCCGTGAAAAAGGTGAAAAGCTGCGTGATGCCGATAAGGTCGAGCGTATCCCGGTGAAGGTTATTGCAACCGACGAAATGTTGCGTAAGCCAGAGTGGATTCGAGTCAAAATGCATTCGTCTCCCGAAGTAGAACGAATTAAAAAAGTGTTACGCAAAAACAACTTGTCGAGCGTGTGCGAAGAAGCAGCCTGTCCCAACTTAGGCGAATGCTTTTCTGGTGGCACCGCTACCTTTATGATCATGGGAGACATCTGTACTCGTCGTTGCCCTTTCTGTGATGTTGGTCACGGCAAGCCCAATGATCTTGATGCGCAAGAACCTATTCGCTTGGCGGAAGCTATCGCCGAAATGCGTTTAAAATATGTCGTGGTGACCTCAGTGGATCGTGATGATTTACGTGATGGTGGTGCGCAGCATTTTGCCGATTGTATTCGTGAAGCCCGAGAGCGTTCGCCTTCTTTAGAAGTGGAAATTCTGACTCCCGATTTTCGTGGCAGAATGGAAATAGCTTTAGATATTCTGGCTGAAGAAGCGCCAGACGTATTTAACCACAACCTAGAAACCGTGCCACGCTTGTATCGCGAAGCGCGCCCGGGCGCGAATTACAAATGGTCATTAGACTTACTCAAGCAATATAAAGCACGTCGCCCAGATGTGATGACTAAATCTGGACTGATGGTTGGCTTAGGTGAGACCAAAGAAGAAATCTTTGAAGTGCTAAAAGATATGCGCGAATACAATATCGATATGTTAACCATCGGCCAGTATTTACAGCCATCAAAAGATCATCTTCCTGTGAAGCGTTTTGTGACGCCGGAAGAGTTTCAAGAGTACAAAGACTTTGCTGATAGCATTGGTTTTCAGCGAGCGGCTTGCGGTCCGTTAGTGCGATCGTCCTACCATGCGGATCAGCAAGCCCATGGCGTTGAAATTAGTTAAGCGTTTGTTGGTTCCAATAATGCCTAAAAAGCGTAATGTGTCTTCGTACACCTTGCGCTTTTTTTTGCCTACGGTTTTGTTTGCTTTTGTGTTATCCGCTTGCCAATCGCGTGATTCGTCTAAGTATATTTTTGATAACTATCTTTATCGATTATCTAATAGTTTGCAGGTGGATAGAGAATCACTGCCTCAGTTAAATAACACCGCCTCATCGCTTAGTCCCTTACCTCTATATCCCGCTCGTCGAGAATTAAAAAAATATATCCCATCCATCAATATCAACTTGCTTGAATTTTTACGTTTATCCGAATGTGAGCTGCAACGGCATATTGGTCAGCGTAATGGGGGTTTGGGGCGGGTCATGGGCGAGACTCAACAATTGATTTACGATGCTAAATTTATAGCCTTGGCAGAGCAATGCTTGTCTCAGTTGGAGCCTGCGTCCACGCTTTTTAGCACATTGACTCGTGCTTATGATCATAAACGGCAATACTTGCCTTCGTCTATTTGGAATGCGAGTTTCGCGAGTAAAGAATTCGCTTATTTGTTTTCACTGGGGGCTAGTCCGTTATCTTTACCTGCTGTCACTGAGCAACCATTACAGCTCACTAATGCCTTAAAAAACATAAGGCAGAAGTATCAGCAATTAATCAGCGGAAATTTTACAGAAGATGCTCTTGGCGACATAGAAAGTCATTATCAAATTATTGAATCGTCCAAGCGTATGGGGGAGCTACGATTGTCGTTGCAAGCCACCACGCATATGTTGCAACAAGCGGATAAAATATTATCTGTACGCATTAACGAAAGCCCACTTTGCCGACAGCAGCAAGCCAATGCGAAGTTTACTATCGTTAATAATGTGTTTTATAAATATTACATAGGTCAAGTACAACCCTATATCTCTGGGCTACACAAACAGTCCGTTATTGTTTTTTCTGCGATAGATGAGTTAGTAAAAATGCAAGAGCCTAGTCGCACACAGGCGCTGACAGACTTTTGGGCAGCGGTTTACCGTGATAAAGATAGTGAGTGGCAACTATTTAATCGGCAAGTAAAAGCCCATACGTTAAACTGGCAAGCCTTATTAAAACAATGTGGAAAATTACCACCTTAATTTTTTAACTGGCTTGGGTTATATATGCTTGTGTAATCTTCCATTAGCTAGTGTCATTCTGAAAAACGTTTTCTGTTTATTCAAAATCTAGTTTTTCATTTAGCTTTTTGTCGGGCTTTACAGCTTTCTTGCTTGCGGCGGTGAAAACCAACTACCATTTTCTGCTACGTTGATCAGGTGGTCAACGGTAACGGGGAATGCTTTTCTATGGTTCTCTCTTTTAAGTTTGAAAAAACGCATGAGAAAAAACTCACCTCTTTCATGAAAATACTGCTCGAAATCTATAGATGAAAAATCAGTATTTAATTCGGTTTTCATCGCATTAATAATAGCGAATATATCGTCACCCATAATACGTAAATCCGATCTAAGTCGAGAGGCACGAAAGATATTCTTGGGCTTCCAGCCGCTGTGATGTGAAATAATACGGATGACCTGATTTTCTAACTCGCTTGGTTCAGTATTGGATATAGTGCTCGTATTCATTTTTACGCTCGTAATAAATTCCACAATACTAACATATGGCACGCCACTGCAATAAAAGTAATGCGGTGACGAAGTGCTTGATACCACTTTGGATATAAGTCTTGTAGAAATAATTTTTCCCAAAACAGCAAGGCAAGAAAGCCTACCATCGCTATGCCCGTGTGGTATATCGGTGGTAAAAAATAGCCCGCAAGCGGAATGAGTGAAAATATAATCGCCGCATGAATGTGGCGGTTAATGAATTCAACGTTATTATCATTGTGTGCGAACAATGCGATAGCCCAAATGCTACCAGCCAAAAAGCCGTAAATAATAGTCGAATAGTGTAAAAAAATATCGGTGAGCCATTGCTCTGCATCAGCAAATATCCACGGGCCAAAAGCGCCTATAAAAAATGGCAGCAAGCCTAAGTACATATAGTTGGTAATAGTGTCTTGATGAGGATTAAGCCGCGATGTTGATGAAGTAGTCATAGGAATGCCGTCTCTTTTTCTGTGTTGATGCTATTCGAATATACGCTGGATCATAAACGATCCCTCATATTAATCCTACTTATTCGTGTAATGCTCTCATCCCATCATTTTTATTTTGTATGCCTTAGCGCTTGCCCGACGAGAAAAAGTGTGTGAGAGGTGGGCAAGAAGTCATGTTTGCATGATGAATCGCTTTTGGTTAGTATTTGCGCAAAATAAATTGGTGGGATTAGATGCTACTACGCTATCATTGCGTTTTTCGAGTCTAACTCGTCTCATTACAAACAGACAAGGGCAGGTCATGTACCTCTGCCAACAACCTCCTCACTACACTAGTGCTTCACTATTCTCGCCAGTCATTCTCCCTCCCCCCCCATTCAAGTAGCCCTCGGTCGTGGTGGAATGAAGCCGAATTTATCGATTAATTATGCGGGCGGTGGTAATGGTGTATTGGGTGTCGATTGAAGCTTGGGCGGCTGATCTGGCATTCATCATTGCGCGGCTAATTTAGAGTAAGATGGTTTTGTAGGTGGAACTAATTATAATGCTAACGAATTTTTGTCTCGATAGACAGCGTCTTATCTCTGCGTATGATGCTCATGTTTCCACTAGTAAGTTACAGCTTCAACTACTAGTGTTTACTTTAATAATTACCTATTTTTAAAAAGCTTATCTAGCTGCAGGTATTTTTAGCTATTTCTTAACTAACTTAATAGAGAAATTAAATACCTCGCGGATTTCAGTCGCTAGTGCGACACATTGAAAATAGATGGCCAGTGGGCGACACTCACGGTCGACTAAAACCCAATGTGAGATCACTATGCCAAAGACATATACCCGACTGACCGAAGATGAACGATACCAGATTTATGAAGGAGTAACAGAAAAGCGATCACATCGTGAAATAGCCTTACTGTTGAACAAGCATCACAGCACGATTTCTCGAGAAGTCGTTAGAAATAAAGGGCTACGCGGCTATCGACCCAAGCAAGCGCAAGAGAAAGCGAAGCAGCGTAATGAGGATAAACCTAAGTACAAGAAGTTAACGCCCGATGTTGAATCATTGATCGCTAAAAATATTAAGAGCGAGTGGAGTCCCGATCAGATAAAAGGTCGGCTAAAAAGCCAAGGGCTTCCTATGGTCTGTGCAACGACCATGTATGGCTTCATCCAACAAAATAAAGCGTTAGGTGGCGACCTGTACAAACACCTCCGTCACCGTAAGACTTATAAAAAGCGCACGGGTTCAGCGGAGGCTAGAGGGCAAATTATTGGCCGTGTCTCTATCGACGAGAGGCCGTCTATTGTTGACGACAAGTCACGCCTAGGTGACTGGGAAGCTGATACGGTCATAGGTAAAGGTCATAAAGGGGTGTTAGTGACGTTAGCCGAACGCGTGAGTAAGAAGACATTGATTGCGCATGTTCCATCCAAGCATGCTGAGGTTGTTAAGGATGCCATTATTCGCTTGCTGAAGCCTGAGAAGGCATATCTTCATACGATTACCTTTGATAATGGCAAAGAGTTTGCCTACCACGCTAAGTTAAAAGAAGCGCTAGGCGCAGACAATTATTTTGCGCACCCTTACAGCTCGTGGGAGCGTGGATTAAATGAAAATCATAATGGATTGATACGTCAATACCTTCCGAAGGGCATGGCGCTGGATAAAATAACAGCGAAAGAGATTAGGGTTATTCAAAATAAACTAAATAACAGGCCGAGAAAGTTACTTGGTTATCAAACACCGAATGAAGTTTACGATGCTATGCGTTTAGCTTCATAATAATGGAGTGTCGCACTAGTGACTGAAATCCGCGAAACGATTAAAACTAGAGCCATCAGGAATAAATTTTGTCTTAGCTGTCGACCATAAGCGATCCGTTAACGGATTACTCGATTCAGGCACCATCTTGTCATACGTCAGACTGCTTGGTACTAACACACGAGAATATCGCTTCCCTATCCCTAATGCAGAAGCGGCAAGCAAGCAAACGTGGGAATGATTTAACGAGTTCGTGTAACGAAAGTGGGTTTCCCATACATTAGTATGAACATGAATGGCTTTTTTATCTAAGCGATCAGCAAAAGTGTCTATACGACATTTCATCGACCAGCTTTCATCTTTTTCTATCAGTGGTTTCTTGGGAGTAAAAATACCATTAATTGATATCAAGTCATCAACATGTTCTGCTCTTTGAGATAAAGGGGAGTCTTCATGACGCAATAAAGTATGCATTGAATCTACTCCACCCGAAAAGAATGATGCAGTTTTTCTCTCTCCCGAAATTGCTTTAGATATGTTGCTAGCTTTTATAGTCACAATATTTAAATGCGGCATCTAAGCTTGCCAAATCTCTAGCACCTCCGAACACCCTTCCAACAAAACAGGATCTATAGGATTATCAATAACAAGATCTTCACCCAGAACTGCACATATCGGTAAAAACAAAACCAACCAAGGATCGCCACTGTCCACCAAAAAATCTTTTACACTGTCAGGATAATCTAAATAAAACACCTCATTCCTATGACCATCACAAGGAAAGTCGTAAGATACTTCCGCGCACAATCTAACTCTATTATTAACAAGTACTGTTTGGTAGACTTTATTCAAACGCATTATTTAATATCCTATACCACTTACATTTGTAATTTTTGTTATAGTTCAAACTGTAACTAACACCACACAAATGGTATTATAGAGATAAGAACATATTTCGCATAGCACCAAACTTTTTTATTGCTAACGATCATCTTTAATTGACCATTCCGGACAACTTATGCACCACAATGATAATGGTCTAGCATTATCCCATAGTGACTGGCTCGATCATCATCACGCAGTTAAATCCCCCATGAGAGCATCCCTCATCTACCAACTAGGATTTTCTTGCGGTGAAAAAGTGCTTGAAATAGGATGCGGAGCTGGAAACTGGACGTTTATCATCTCAGATTACATAGGTCACAAAGGCCATATTAGCGCCATTGACATCGACGTAGAATCAATAACCATAGCCAACAACAGACAGAAAGTATTAGCAAAGAAGAACATTACCTTCAAAAAATCGAGTCTCAACAATTTCCTCAAAAGCAATAGGGATCAGTTTGACACCATATTAGTATTCAACACTCTTTCTTACTTAGAAACCCCTCGACAGGTCATCTTAGATTCATTAAAAAAATTACGCCCCGGCGGACGAATAATAATAAAAGATACAGATATAGCATCTGACACCTACTGGCCGATATGCCCAGAAATGGCAGGAAAAGTGAAGACTTTATTATTAAAAGCAACAAAGGATAATATAACAATCAATCACTATGATCCATTGTTCGCAAGAAAACTACCTTCTATATTTAACTCACTAAACAATATTAGTATAAACACATACCCGCAATCATTCACATCAATAAAACCTACCAATGAAGACGAAATGCATTATATACAACAAAACGCAACCCTCATATCCAAGGTCATTAAACATTACACGCAAGACGACGATTTATTAAGCAGCTGGAGCAAAATGTTTGTTTCTTCTGAAAATAAAGAGTTCACCATTTTTGACAGCGAAGATTTCATGTATTCTATGACGGAATTTGTTTTTGAAATTAAAAAACTATAAAAACTGATCACCATTCAAAACATAAAGATAGAATAATCACCAAAATACTAGAACATTGACACAACCACTACCTATCGATAAAGTGCGAATTATATATACATAAAGAAACGGAGCTTCTTATGACTACACCTCGCGCTCAACAAATATTCCTTTCAGACACTCCTTACTATCACGTCATGTCTCGTTGCGTTCGGCGCGCTTTTTTATGTGGAACCGATGATCGCACAGGTCAATGCTTTGAACATCGCCGTCAATGGATCGAAGACCGTATTCGACTACTCTCCACGGTATTTTCAATCGACATTTGTAGCTACGCGGTAATGAATAACCACTACCACATCGTATTAAAGATCGATCCCGAACCCGCTAAAACGTGGAGCTTTGATGAAGTTATTCACCGCTGGTTGTGTTTACATAAAGGTCCATTTTTGATTCAACAATATCAAAAAGGTGGCGTGATCGGAAAAGCGGAAATGAACGTGCTAATCAAAATCGTAGAAGAGTGGCGTATCCGTTTGGCGAGTATTAGCGAGTTTATGCAACAACTTAACCAAGTCATCGCACGGCAAGCAAACATAGAGGATAACTGCACCGGTCGCTTCTGGGAGGGACGTTACAAGTCACAACCACTGCTCACCGAGGAAGCACTGTTAACCGCCATGGCCTATGTAGATTTAAATCCTATTCGAGCAACGATGGCAAAAACACCTGAAAACTCGGCACATACCAGCATAAAAGAGCGAATTAAGCCGTCTTTCAGCATTGAGCAAGCGCTAAAAACTAATCCTGATATTAAGCCACACTACCTACAGCGCTTTACTATTAAAGCGCTCTTATCCTTTGAAGGAAATATAAAGCACGACAACCAAGAAGGCGTATTATTCAGCCATAACGATTATCTTATTTTAGTGGATACTACAGGCAGGATTCAACGAAGTGGCAAAAGAGGCTCTATACCTAACCACTTTTCATCCATTCTTAAACGCCTTAACATCGACACTGATGAATGGATTGAGAACACTCAACAGTTCGAAGCACTTTATTATAATAAGTTTTACTACCAAAGAAGAAAACGTAATACCGCTTAACCCTCCCCACACCGCAATTTTAATAAATAGATTCTTTATCTAGAATTCGTTACGCCTGCAATATGTCAATCTTAAGAACTCATGCGTCAAACTTAAAGAAAAACATTAATTCACGTCAAGCTAGCAACAAACTAGCAATATATTTTTATCACTGCCATCGAAATTGATTATCATTCCTTGGCACCCCCTTGGGGTGGGTGTCCTTCTAATTTCACGCAGGTGAAGCAGATTGGCGTTTTTGTGTCGGGGAGTTCGGTACATGTAAACCACCAGTACCGTCTCTAGTAAGGTACGGCCTTAATGACATATATGTTTATCAACAAGTCACGGGCGAAGTTGATTGTAATAATGCCACCTTTGGAAACCCAGTGAATGCCCGTAAGCGCTGTGACTACCTTTTGAGTGATACAGCGGATTTTGATGGTGATGGTGTTGTTGATAGCCTAGATCACTTTCCTGCAGAGGCTAGCGAAACCACAGATACCGATGGTGACGGTTTTGGCGATAACACCGATCCATTCCCTAGTGATCCAAGTAACGCAGGTGAAGCAGATTGGCGTTTTTGTGTCGGGGAGTTCGGTGTATGTAGACCACCAGTACCATCTCTAGTGAGGTACGGCCTTAATGACATATATGTTTATCAACAAGTCACGGGCGAAGTTGATTGTAATAATGCCACCTTTGGAAACCCAGTGAATGCCCGTAAGCGCTGTGACTATCTTTTGAGTGACACGGCTGACCACGATGGTGATGGCGTAGTGGATAGTCTGGATCTATTTCCTGGTGATGTATCAGAAACCGTAGATAGTGATCAAGATGGTGCTGGAGATAATGCAGACCCATTCCCTAATGATCCCGCAAATGAACCTGATAACGCCAATTGGACCTATTGCACCGATGAACACTTAACGTGTATCGTCCCCACACAATCATTGGTACGTTATGGTGCGCAAGGGCAGTATATCTATCGCATAGTCACTGACACTATCGCGTGTAACAATGCCACGTTTACCGATCCCATCGGTGGTACCTTTAAACGTTGTGATTATCTATCACTAGCGAACCAATAGCATAAGGAGATGACCATGAAATTACTTAAAAAGTTACCAAAGCTATCAGCAATAGCCCGTTACACTCTTAGCTTTCTATTGATTAGTCTGTTCTATGTTTTGTCCTTTAATGCAGCAGCAGATACCGAGGTTATTTACTATCACAACGACGCACTAGGTTCTCCGGTAGCCGCCACCGATCAAAACGGTGATGTGATCTGGACAGAAGATTACGCGCCCTATGGTGCCAAGCTTAGCGACGACATGGAAGCTATCATTGAAAAAGTCGGTTACACTGGCCATCGCTACGATAACGACACCGGCTTAGTGTACGCAGGTGCACGGATGTACGATCCGAGCTTAGGGCGCTTTATGGGAATAGATCCTGTAGGGGCAATGGCTGCAGTAAATAACCCAGTGATGTTTAATCGCTATGCCTATGGGAATAATAATCCTTATAAGTATGTGGATCCTGATGGGGAATATGCTGAGCTAGCAATTGAGGCAATTAGTCTTGGATTGGGTATTGCCAGTTTTAGTAGCAATGTATCTGATGGAAACTATGGCTCTGCGGCTATTGACGGCGTAGGGATTGTGGTTGACGTAGTGGGTGCTATTTTTCCTATTGTTCCAGGTGTGGCTGGTTTGGGAATTAAGTCGTTAAGAGAAGGTGGTGAGGCGGTTACAAAGGGGGGAACAGAAACCGTTCAGCGGTGGATGTCGAAAGCTGAATTAAAAGCTACTCAAGAAACAGGACTGTTACGTGGTGGGCGAGAAGGTACTCATTATCACTGCTGTCCGGTTTAAAAATTAAAGCGGGTTAAAGAAGTCCGACCCCCTTGGTGTGCGGTAAAATAGCAGCTTTCGAGACAGCAAATTTACCTCAGGGGATTCGGACATGAAGCATCGTAACA
>Ga0233426_10000363_pt1 | contig 49750 bp, 56 predicted proteins | sample SI_118_April2016_6_FD_179875 | JGI IMG/M metagenome (GOLD analysis project Ga0233426, IMG submission 179875) | Seawater microbial communities from Saanich Inlet, British Columbia, Canada - SI_118_April2016_10_MG | ecosystem: Environmental > Aquatic > Marine > Inlet | place: Canada: British... | reverse complement strand
GGCGGAACTGCCCACAAGGTTCACAAGGACCTGCAGGTGATGATGCCGCTGGTGTAGGTATAGGTACTTCATACTCAAGTCCCAGCAGATCTGGTTATAATACTGCTTATCAAAACACCTCTAGTAATGTAAGAATCGTCTACATAGGCGGTCACGGTTCCGTTGACTATATATCTGTATCGCCCAACAATAGTAGTTGGTACACAGTTTACAACACTTCTGGCGGCACTGGTACGTATGAGATGAACCATACAACCCTTATTGTCTCACCCGGACACTACTACAGATACTCTGGTACTAGCTACGCATACTGGGTTGAATTAACATAATGGAGAATAAAGAAATGATAAATCAAACAATAATAGAAACTGGGTTACTAATACCTGGACAGGGTTATGTGCAGGCGTCAGGTGATTCTGTTGATTTGGATAATTACCCAGAAGGCACTCAGGTAATAGAGGTGAAGCCATCTGCGTTTCATAACTTAGAAGGTACAACATGGGTATTAGATGAAGCTAAGAAAATTGAGGCAGAATCTCAACAGGTTCGTGCAGAGCGTGCCAATATTTTATCTACTGTGGTAGATCCTCTTGTGTCTAACCCTCTACGCTGGGATAGCTTAACAACAGAGAAGCAAGACGAGTGGGCTGCTTACAGGATTTCTCTGCTAGACCTTACAGAGCAAGCAAACTTTCCAAATAATATAATTTGGCCTACTAAGCCAGAATAATTAATATAAAACTAAGCAAGGGCGTAACTTAATTGTTGCGCCCTTTTTCTATGACTAGTAAACAACTTATAAAAAGAATATTAAGTTTTCAAAGCAGTTAATCAACTTGCGTGACCCATAAATAATAATGGGAACCCAATGGTTTCCGCTTTTTTCGCGAAAAGAAGGAGCTATAAAACAATGGCACAAAGAAAATTTATTATTGACGGCGGATTCACAACGAACGCTGACTCAAGCCTAACAGGCAACTTGGACATGACAGGTCACATTATTCCAACAGTTGATTCAAACGGTACAACTGGTTATGATCTTGGTTCACCTGATTTCAAATGGCGTGATCTTTATCTATCACAAGGTTCATTATACATTGATGGACAAAAAGTTATTGAATCAAACAGCGGTACAATCGTTGTACAAGCTGATGCTGGTCAATCACTAACAACTAAAGTTTCTGGCGCTGGTGTAATGACACTAGAATCAGCAACAACAGTTAATATGGCAGCTACAGTACAAATGCAAACTGGTAAGAAAATTACTGATCAAGGCGGCAACGCAGTTGTATTTGGCGACAAAGTTGACATGGACAACAATCAAATTATCAACGTTGGCGTACCAACAGCAAACGAGCATGCAGCAACAAAAGCATATGTAGACAGCTTAGTTGGCGGCATTTCAGAATCAGCAATTACAGCTGGTGACTCAGAAGTTGCAATCGCAGACTTAGGTACTGGCACAGTTGGTATCACAGTAGACGGCGTACAAAAACTAGCACTAAGTGCAGCAGCAGCAGCTTTTACTGTTCCAGTAACAGTTAATGGCGCAACACTTGCTAACGAAGCATACGCAGACCAAGCAGAAGCAGACGCAATTGCATCAGCAGAAACATATACAGATAGTCGTGAAACAGCTATTACAACAGCATACGAAGCGGCAGACACTGCATTAACATTAGCAGTACAATCAGAAGCATCACGTATTGACGCAATCATGTCAGCATCAACATCAGATGCAGATACATTTGCAGAAATCGTAACAATGATTAACTCAGTTGATACTGTAAATGACGGACTACTAGGTACAGAGATTTCAAATCGTGTATCAAGCGACTCAGCATTGCAAGTTAACATTGATTCAGCAAATACACTACGTGCATCAGGCGATGCAGCACTTGATTTACGTCTAGACGTAATTGAAGGTACTGGCGTAGGCTCAGTTAATAAAACAGCAAATGATGCATCAGCAGACGCAACAGCAAAAGCAGACGCAGCAGAAGCGTCAGCAATTGCATCAGCAGAAGCAAAAGACGTAGTACGTGCATCAGCAGCATCAGCAGACGCAACTTCAAAAGCAAATGCAGCACAATCAGCAGCAGAAGCAACAGCATCAGCAGACGCAACTTCAAAAGCAAACGCAGCACAAGCGGCGGCAATTGCAGCGGCATCAACAGATGCAAGTACAAAAGCAGACACAGCAGAAACAGATGCAATTGCATCAGCAGAAGCAAAAGACGTAGTACGTGCAACAGCAGCGGCAACAGACGCAACTAACAAAGCAGATGCAGCATTAGTAGCGGCAGAAGCAAAAGATGTAGTACGTGCAACAGCAGCGGCATTTGATGCAACTACAAAAGCAGACGCAGCACAATCAGCGGCAGAAGCAACAGCATCAGCAGATGCAACAGCTAAAGCAAATGCAGCACAAGCGGCGGCAATTGCAGCAGCAGAAACTAAAGCAGACACAGCAGAAGATAACGCTATTCAAACAGCATCAACAGATGCAACATCTAAAGCAGATGCAGCACGAGTGGCGGCAATTGCAGCAGCGGCATTAGACGCAACTTCAAAAGCAAATGCAGCAGAAACTAACGCAATTGCGCATGCAGATGCAGAAATTGCTGGACTAATTGATGCAGCACCAGGTGCGCTAGATACACTAAATGAACTAGCAGCAGCTATGGGTGATGATGCAAACTTTGCAGCAACAGTTTCAAATAACCTTGCAGCAGAATCAACAGCTCGTGTAAATGGTGATGCAGCAACGCTAGTATCAGCTAAAGCATATACTGATACAGAAGTAGCAACTGAAGCAACAGCAAGATCAAATGCTGATACAGCATTAGATGGTCGTTTAGATGTTATTGAAGGTGCAAACACTGTAGTAGGTTCTGTAGCTAAAGCACAAGCAGATGCTATTTCAACAGCAGCAAGTGATGCAACTACAAAAGCAGACGCAGCAGAAGCAGATGCAATTGCATCAGCAGAAGCAAAAGACGTAGTACGTGCAGCAACAGCATCAGCAGACGCAACATCTAAAGCAGATGCAGCAGAAACTAACGCAATTGCATCAGCAGAAACATATACAGATGGTCGTGAAACAGCTATTACAACTGCATACCAATCATATGCAGATACAGCAGAAGCAGACGCAATTGCATCAGCAGAAGCAAAAGACGTAGTACGTGCATCAGCAGCATCAGCAGACGCAACAGCAAAAGCGAACTCAGCAGAAGCAGATGCAATTGCATCAGCAGAAGCAAAAGACGTAGTACGTGCATCAGCAGCATCAGCAGACGCAACATCTAAAGCCAACGCAGCATTATCATCAGCTAATTCATATACAGATGGTCGTGAAAATGCGATTACAACTGCATACCAATCATATGCAAATACAGCAGAAGCAGACGCAATTGCTACAGCGGCAACAGACGCAACTAACAAAGCAAATGCGGCACAAGCGGCAGCGATTTCACAATCACAATCATATGCAGATACTGGTATTGGTCAACTAGAAGCAAGTTTAACACACTTCCATAGTTCATTAGTAGATGTAACTTCAGCAGTTTCAGCAACAAACTCGTCAAGTTCAGTAACTTTTACATTCAGTGAGTTATCAAACGCTAGACATTATGTAGTATTGCTAAACAGACTAATACTAAGACCATCAGAATATTCAGTAAGTGGTACAACACTAACTATTCAAACTGGTGTATTATCAACAGACGATGAATTAGAAGTAACAGGTTTTAGTTCATAATAATTTTTGGCCAACGGTGAGGGGTTAGAGACAGCCCCTCACTTAGTTCGCAAGAACAGTGGGGAATACAGAGTATACCTTTCGCGCCAAACAACTCATAAAACAGGAGAGTTAAAATGTCATCAAGAAAAGTAAAACACAACGGTTCACAAACAAAGTTCTCGTTTAATAAAAACAAAAAATACAAATACGACAAATCAGGTTCACTGGTTGAAGCAACAGTTATCGCCGATGACGATATTGTAATTTCAGGCTCAAAGTCATCTCTACGTAGAATGGCTGACATGGAGCGTAACATCTCAATTCTAGCAACAAAACTTACAACAACAGACGGTGAAGCATCAGACGACAATGATGATAGCTTTGATACAGTTGTTAACAAAGACACTAAGTTCAAGAAAGATGTGCGACTAGGTAATGGCTCAAGTGATGAAATTGATGTCGTTGGTACATTAAGTATTGAAGGTCCATTAACATTGGGTACATCAGCTAAAGAAGCAATTCAAGACGCAGTTGTTTCACCAATGCTAACAGGCAATACTGAATCAGGTATTACTGTAACATATGATGATACAGGTAGTGAAATCGACTTTACGGTTACTTCAGCACCAAAATGGTCATCAGCACGTACTATTACACTTGCTGGCGATGCATCAGGTTCAGTATCAATTGACGGTTCAGCTAACACAACACTAACAGTTGCAGTGGGTAACGATTCTCACACACACGATACTCGTTATTATACAAAAGCTCAAGTAGATGCAGCAATTGATGCAGATATCAACGCAGTAGTAAATGCAGCACCAAGCACGTTAAACACACTTAACGAACTAGCAGCAGCTCTAGGCGATGATGCAAACTTTGCAGCAACAGTTAACAGTAGTATTGCAGGAAAAGTTGCTAAAACATCAGCACAAGCACTACGTGCAACAGATGCAATTACAGTTTCAAATGATACAATCACAATCCACAAAGGTGACGGTACATCAGAATCAGTAACAACAACAGATGCTAACTCAAACACATACTTAACTGGCGCATCATTTGCAACTTCTACAGGTGTTCTAACATTAACTAAGAACTCAGGTTCAGTAACAGTTGATCTAGACGGACGTTTCCAACCAGCAGGTTCATATGCAGCATCAGGTACTAGTATTGTAGCTGGTAACGGCTTAACTGGTGGTGGTACACTAGCAGCATCACGTACAATTCACGTTGGTGGTGGTAATGGTATGACAGTAAGTGCAGACGGTATTGCAATGAGTGGTTCATTCACAGGTAGCTTTACAGCAACTGGTGATGTAACAGCTTATTCAGATGAATCATTAAAAACTAACATCCAAACTATTGACGGCGCATTAGGCAAAGTTGAAGCAGTGCGTGGTGTTACATTTGATCGTATCGCAGACGGCTCAACATCAACTGGTGTTGTTGCTCAAGAATTGCTAGCAGTTCTACCAGAAGCAGTACACACAGACGCAGACGGCGTTCACTCAGTAGCATACGGTAACATTACTGGTCTACTAATTGAAGCAGTGAAAGAACTTTCAGCAGAAGTTAAAGATCTAAAGAAGTAATTTTTAATTACTAATAATAGAAAGAGGGGCATTATTGCCTCTCTTTTTTTATGAATATAAATAACTATATGTCCAATATATCAAAACTTTATAATCATAGTGAATCATTAAAGAAATATAATTTAACTAGATCATCTGATGACCGGGTAAATAACTTATCGCTTGAGTGGATACCATTTGAAGATTTATTAGTAACTCAAAATCAACTTGATACTTTTGACCCTAATCATGTAGCAGATATCTGTAAAGAATATCATCCAGCAATTGTTAGAACTAGTAGTGTTGCACATATAGGTGACAAATATATACTATGGGAAGGACAGCATAGTGCCACAGTAAATTGGTTAGCTGGACTTAATAATATACCCTGCATAGTATATAAATGTGATAATTTGGATTTTAAGCAAGTACCGTCTATAGAGAAATTTGACAACGGCCAGTTAGCTGATCTAATTGCAATGTTTGTTGAAGATTCAGGCGCTAAGACACTTGATGATGTATACCATCTTATAAAGCAATATGATAATTTTGTATAAATACATATATAAAGTGGAGATATGATGTGGCTTTTAAGGTTTTAAATAATGTAGTAATCACAAATACAAGTGATGTAACAAATACCACAATTGATACAACAAATGTATTAGACGGTGTAATAGTAGTATCAGATGGAACAAATTCAACTTCCATAAACAGAGGGCAAACACTTACCTTTTCAGGCACTAGTGCAACTTCAGTAACTGAATCTAATGGTGTTATTTCAATTGATGCATCAGGAGAGGTACCTACTAACATTAGTGCATTTGTAAATGATGTTGGATATATTACAAGCGAAACCGATAATCAAACATTAAGTTTTGTATCTCCTGATTTAACGATAAGCAATGGTAACTCTGTTGATTTATCAGCATTGCAAACTGACCTAACTGGTTATGCAACCGAAGCATATGTAGACCAAGCAGAAGCAGATGCAATAAGTTCAGCAAATATATATACAGATTTTAGAGACGCTACCCTGATTGGTGATAGCACAGTTAATGGTACTATTGGTAATACAATTAAAAATAGAATTGATGAAGCAGAAGCAGATGCAAATACATACACAGATGGTCGTGAAACAGCAATCACAACTGCATATCAAACATATGCAGACCAAGCAGAAGCAGACGCAAACACATACACAGATGGTCGTGAAACAGCAATCACAACTGCATATCAAACATATGCAGATACAGCAGAAGCAGATGCAAACACATACACGGATAGCAGAGAAACAGCAATCACAACTGCATATCAAACATATGCAGATACAGCAGAAGCAGATGCAATTTCAACATCGGCAATAGACGCGACATCTAAAGCAAACACAGCAGAATCAAATGCAAACACATACACAGATGGTCGTGAAACAGCAATCACAACTGCATATCAAACATATGCAGATACAGCAGAAGCAGATGCAATTTCAACATCAGCAACGTTCGCATTATCCGCTGCAAACGCAGCAAAGGCAGATGCGAACTCATATACAGATGGAAAAACAACAAAGTCATATATCGATTCACTAGGAATTCAAGCATCTAGTGTTAATCCAAACAGCGTAACACTTGGAACAGACACCACTGGTAACTATATTTCAACTATTTCTGGCACATTGAACGAAGTAGAAGTAATAGGAAGTGGAACAGAAACCTCAAATGTTACTTTGGGATTGCCCAACAATGTAACAGTGGGCAATGATTTAACTGTAGGCGGCGACTTATTTGTTACTGGTACCACTGTTAGTATCGGCGCAGCTAACCTTAGTGTAGATGATAACTTTATCTACTTAAACCAAGGAGACGCAATCGGAGATGATGGAACAATATTTACTGGTACTGGTTTAGATGATGCCTCTTTTGAAGGATATTTCGAAGGTACAACAACTACAACGTATTATGTTAGAATTGATAGTGTAGGAACTCCTGACACTTTTGAATGGAGTAAAGACAATTTTGCAACAACTGAAGCAACTGGTATAGCGATTACAGGTGTCGAACAAGACCTTGATAACAACATTAAATTTCATGCTAGTGCAACAACTGGGCATACATTGGGAGATGTTTGGAGTGGCACAGCAGCACCTTTAAATATTGACACTGGTATTTTTAGTAATATCAATACAGGTACATCTGCACCAGGATACACACACGTTGGTGTATTTTATGATGCAAGCGCATCATCTTGGAAAGTGTTCAGTGAATACGACCCAGAACCAAATGGAGATATTAACACTGGTGATGCAAGTTTTGTATTAGGTGAAATGGAAGCAGATTGTTTTGTTGCAAGAGAAGTTGAGTTATCACAGTTACCATCAGTAGGAAATCATGCTACTAACAAAACATATGTAGACGCTGCTGACCAATCATACCAAATAGCAAACAATTTATATGCAGACGCAGTATCTGCAAATGCACTATCAAGTGCGAATACTTACGCTGACACAAAGTTAGATGCTACTGCTAATGCAGTAAGTTCTAGTAAATGGAATACAGCTAGAACAATTACACTTGGCGGAGACTTATCAGGCAATGTAAGTATTGATGGTAGTCAGAACGTAACATTAACTGCCACTGTTGCAGATGATAGTCATACTCATTCAATTGCAAATGTAACTGGATTACAAACTGCATTAAATGGAAAAGTAGATGATAGTCAAGTATTAACCAATGTACCAGCAGGTGCAGTATTTACTGATACGAATACACAACGTGCAATTCATGACACTCCAGTAAATGGTGCAACAACAACATCAATTAGTTCTAACTGGGCATTTGATAATGTTAAAACAGCAGTACCAGCAGGTGCAGTATTTACTGATACAAATACTAACAACTACATATCTGGTGCTACATTCAGTACTGCAAATGGTATACTAACATTAGAACGTTCAGGATTATCTAGCTTAACAGTTGATCTAGATGGTCGTTTCACAGACAACGTTTATGCAGATAATATGAATCAGAATGTACGTACAACTGATTCACCATCTTTTGCCACAATAAGAGCAACCAACTCTACTGATGCTAGCTTAACATCAACTGGACATGCCTTTCAAACAGGCTCAACATCTGGTCAGAACATAATAATTGACACTAATGAAATTATGGCTAGAAATAATGGAGCAACAGGCAATTTACACCTGCAAGGAGAGGGCGGCCTCATCACGTTTGGAAATAATACAACTAACAAAGTACACATCGACGCTGGAGCAATTACTGCTACTGGAGACATAACAGCGTATGGTACAATTTCTGATATCAGACAAAAAGAAAATATTGAACGTTTGGAAAATGCACTAGACAAGGTTCATCAATTAAATGGATATACATTTAATTATCTCAATCGTGAAGATCGTATGACTGGTGTAATGGCACAAGAAGTTCAAGCGGTATTGCCTGAAGCAGTTTTTGAAACTAATAAGATAGAAACAGACGACGGAGTTGATCATATATTAGCAGTTAGACATGGTAACATGGTTGGATTGTTAATCGAGGCAATAAAAGAACAACAAACACAGATTGAAATGTTAAAACAAGAGGTTGACAATTTAAAAAATAAAGTGTAGACTTAACTACAACCTGAAATCGTATAAATATAGATGTAAGCGAAATGCATACATGGCTATACTCTAGCCAAAATAATTTTTAATTAGCTAATTAAAATAAGAAACTGAGGAGTTCAACATGGCATTACCAGCAACGGGATCGACGATCTCAATGGGCACAGTACGTAATTACTTTGGACTAAGTGGAACAATTTCACTAAGTACATTAGGTAACTACATTTCCCCAAGCGTAACGAGCAACATTAAATTATCTGCTACTTTTGGCGGATGGCAGAATCCTAATTCAACAGGGTCATCATAAAGATCAAGAGCATTGTCAAATTTTATTTTGACAATGCTTTTTGTTTGGTTAAATACAAACACAACAACAATCATAACATTGTAAACTCAAGCACAGGAGAAAACTATGAGTATTAGAACAAGATTTGAAATCGAAACATTTCTGTTAGGGTCTCACCCAACAGTAGCAAGACAGGCCATGGCACTTAGTGCAGAGCTTGAAGCAGCCAAAGCTGGAGGTCATCCAGATCTACCAATTTTAGAAGCAGTTGCAAAAGACTTTGAAGCGGCAAACGGACCAATGAGTGGTCTTGTCAGTTCAGTAGAAGAGTCAGAAGAAGAATACTGGGTACAAAAGCTAGCTCGATTAGCAGCAATTGATATCTTAACAATTGGCAAAGTACAGCCAGAACACATGAATTATATGGCATCATTAGGTGACGCTGCTTTTGGCGCTTGCGTTAAAAATGCATCAGCTTTAGCTAAAACATTAAATGACCAAGTACGTGAAATTGAAGCTGAATTAAGCTCAGAATTGGCGGACTAATATAATTTAAAATGGTATCAATGCCAAAATATTATACTAAAGAATCAAATGCAAAAGTTGCGATATGCATCCCTGTGCGTGATTCAGTAACAGCTGCGTTTTCTTTCAGTCTCGCCATGCTTATGAAAAAGTGTGGTGATTCTGGATTAAAAACAACGTTACACATGGTAATGGGAAGCGAAATTGCAAGCCAACGCCAACAATTAGCACAGCAAGCACTTGAAACTGATTGCAGTCATATTTTATGGTTAGATAGTGATATGACGTTTCCTGCAAGTATATTAGATAATTTACTATCAAGTAAAAAAGATATCATAGCGTGTAATTATAGTACACGAGTCAAACCTTATCGTCCAGTTGCATTTACTAGCACAGTAGATATGGATGAAAGACTAGAAGAAAAGAATGGAATACATCCAGTTGTAGCAGTTGGATTTGGGTGTATGTTAATCAAACGATCTGTATTTGAGAATATGGATCTTCCTTATTTTAGTGTAGAATGGAATAAAGACTATACTAGTTTAACAGGGGAAGATCTTTACTTTTGCAACAAAGCAAGATCAAGTGGATTTAAAATATATATCGATTGTGATATGAGTAACAAAATATCACATATTGGTTCGACTGCATTTACATTAGAAAGTACTAACAATGATTAATTTTAACAAGTCTGAGCTACTATCATATCGTGGCCAAAATGTTGTTACACCTTGGGACAGACTAAAAAAACATATTTTCCCTTCATATCCAGTACATACTTGTCCAAAGATCCAAGATTCAAATAACTTACTAGAAGTAGCATTACGTTTTGTTGACGAATCAGACATGGTATGGATTGTTGATGAAGACGTTAATGTTGTTGACGATTTTCCATGGCATTATAGACCAAGTGCCGAAGGAAGACATATCATCCATGAATTTCCAAAAGTAACAAAGAGAACCCGCAAGGCAATGGGTTACGGTGATGTGAGATTGGTACCAACAGGTGGCGTTTCAATGGGAACCGTAAAAAATAAATTACTAGCAACTGTTCAAGAAGCTGATTTCGATATTGTAATGATTAGTTATCATGAAGCAGAAGCAGACCAAAAATTCCAAGCACTAAGTGCTAGATTTCCTGACGTTAAGCACGTTAAGAATGTTACTGGTATTGGCGCAGCTCATAAAGAAGCAGCTAAATTAGCAACTACTGAAATGGTATGGATTGTAGACGCTGATGCAGATATCCTGCCAAGTTTCAGTTTTGACTATACCCCTCCTTTAAGTAGTAGAAAAAATACAACTTATAGTTGGTTTGCTCGTAACCCAATTAATGGTCTAGAATATGGATATGGCGGTATTAAATTATTCCCAAGACAACAAATTTTAGACATGGGGCATGCACTTCCAGATTTTACAACTGGTGTTAATTTCTACCAGCCAGTTAAAGATGTTGCTAACATTACTAGCTTCAACAAAGATCCATTCCGTACATGGCGTAGTGCTTTCCGTGAATGTGTGAAGTTATCAAGTGGCATTAATCCAAATAATCCAAGTGCTGACACATTACAACGTTTAGAAACATGGACTACTGTAGACAATGGCGCACGTTTTGGACGTTATTGTATTAAGGGTGCTATTGAAGGTAAAGCATACGGAGAAGAGTTCAAAGACGATCTGGACGCATTAAATAAAATTAATGATTTCGAATGGTTACGTACACTATTTGTTGCTAACATGAAAAAGCAAATTAGATAAAAATAAAAGCAGCATTACGCTGCTTTTATTATAATGACTCAATCCAATCTGTTCCATTTTTGGGACAGTTTTGGTATATTGTTCTAAGTTTCTTAATTATATCCTTATTATATAATTGTGCTTTTACACCTGGGTGCAATGGCCTTGGCCAGTTGTTTATTTTAACCCAACAATATCCATCACTTTCATTATTTAGAACTGGAATAAATTCTTCAAATACAGCAACTACAAATGTGTTGTATATGAATTTTTTATCTGGACTAGTAAAAATATTAAGTGGATAAACTTTTTCAACATCTGGAAGCATTCCTACTTCTTCATCTAGCTCACGTAACAGTGCTTGGAGTGGGGATTCGCCTTTATGTGCTTTCCCACCAAAAAACCCCCAACTGCGTGGATGGCTACTTTTATCGCTTCGTTGTTGTAATAGAATGCGTCCACTGTCAACAGCAAGAAAAACACATCCACTTGCATTTAACATTTATAGATATAGCCTCCAAAAGCCTTCGTTGTAAATTCCTTCGTAGCTATTAACCCATTCAACACCATTCCATTCAAATTGATCTTGAGTAAGTAAATTTAATACAAAATGTGAAGTATCTGCTTGTGTGCTACTCGTAAAGCTTAATACCCAATCACTGCCATTATATTCAATAATGTCGTGAGCATTGCCTTCTACACTTCCCCATTGTTTAATATTGGCATGTGTAAGAAGATAACGTTGCCCAAGCTCTGCATCTGGCAATGTGCCATCTCCAGGAAAATTTATTACTGGATTAACAATGCCATTGAGCGGGGCTAATGTATTAGCTGGCAATGTGTCAGCATCAATATCTACAATTAATTTATTTGGATTATTATCATCATACGCAAGTCTTCCAATAATATCTCCATCTAAACTATCTGGATCTTTGTTTTTCTTTAAACGTAATTGACTGATACCTTCACGCAATTCTCCAAACGGTTTCAAGTGTTCTTTCCATTCTAGAATTGTACCTGTTTCAGGATTAATATTACTTCCGCTATGTGCTAGCAAAGTAGCCTTGCCATCTATATATTCAAGCTTCCTTCCTTCCAGTGTTACAATAGTATATTCTAATGTTGACTGATCAAAAGGCAATCCTTCTTTAAAGTCGTCTAAGTTATTATCGTCTAAATTATACAACTGGTTTAATACAGTATGGATAATTCTTTGATGTTTAACCTTTGCAGGTGGATTAACAAAAATTGGAATGTTAAATGTAAGTGTAGCAACATCAATAATATCATCAACGCTATTTCCAACACTGCGGCTACTCCATATGATATTGGTCATTTCAACATAAGATAATGAACTCCAATCAAATGCATTATCTGACGTTTTAATATCTAATGTTGGATTGAATAATACTAACAGTTGTTCTAATAATTGTAATTTTTGGTGCGTGTTTGATGTCCACACATCGCAGTTCATTGTTAAGTTATATGGCACTGGCATATGTCGTTCAATAGTATAAGTATTTCCTACCTCATTTTCATATTGTCCTAATTCATTTACTTTTTTCTCATAAACTTGCACTTTGTCAACATGTTGCTGTTCTACTCTACGCTCAGGTGCTAATGACAAATCAGTAACATAGCAACTAATAAAAGGAACAGTGTTTGTAATATTTTCACTGTTTTCTCTTTGTATATGCGCAGCCATGCGGTTAATATCACCATAGCGTACAGGTACTTGTAAGAACATTGGAAGTTTATCTTCACCAACTCCCATTTGCACACTGAATCCACTAAACAGTCTTATAAACTGTTGAATATATCGTCTAACTTGTTTATCGTAAAAATATTGTTGTGTCATTATTCAAAATCACTCTTTGGTTTAATAACTTTACTAATAGCTTGGCGCTCAGGAAATTCTTGGTTATCAATGACAGTAGTTGATTCATTATTAATAAATCCACTTGCATTATACGTTCTATCACTCCAAGTTACATCAGTAACATTGTCATATAACCTATGCCAACGGCTTCCGCGGTATACATATAGTCTATTAGGGTTAAAGTCATTTCTTATAAAATATTTGCCATCGTTTGGTTGTTGTGGAAATTGATCACCACTGTCTAATACTTCACCATGATTGTATTCTGGCTCTTCATTACTATCTTTACCAAACAAATGTTCTATTAGCGGAATACCTAATGGATCAGCCGCTTCAGCACTCGCTACAATTGCATTGCTAATGTTTAATTCTGTTTTATAACTACTAATTTTGTTCTTCAAGCTATCTGGATCTTCAGCAGTACCTAAAATATCAGCATACTCCTGTGTATCTGTAAGTGGCGATACTTTAACACGCCAAATATGTGAAAACCACGTTTGGCTAAAACCTTCACTACCGCGGTTAGCATCTGTAACTACATAAAATTTATTAACAGCATCACGTTCATTATCTAACAATAATTCTTCTCTTAGGTGAGGCAATTCAAAAACATCACCAGGCATAATTTTACGCCCTAATTTCTCAACCATGTCATTTGTATGAAATGTAATAAACAGTGTGTCGTTAGTTAGGAATAATCCAAATTGACTTAAATCAAAGTCATTATCACTTACATTATATACACCACGCAAATCATAAATGTCTGGATCATATTTACGATCTCTGTTTTCCATAAACAATAAATCTTGGATATTAGTTTCGTCAATAAAACCTTCAGGATTTATAGCTTCGCCAGTTATATAATCAACTTCAAGTCCACTTCCATAATTTGGTTCACTAGGATCTTGGCTATCGATTCTTTCTTTAGGCCCAAGATACTTGTGAATATGTATCGCAGTGCCACCAATATCAAACTGTTCACGTATATTTCTATCCATGAATTTATAGTCATTTCCCTTGTTTGGTTTATATAAACTTAGTCTTGGCATATTTTTTTCCTCTTATATGTATTTAGCTATTGACATTGGTTTAAAAATGTATTATTGTCATTACATAGTTTGTAATAGGAGAAACACAATGGCTGGCATAAAAGTACCAAAGAAGTCTAACAAACAAAAAGTAAATCGTAAAATGGGGTTTCAAGATCCAGTATTTGACGGTTGCGAACGTTGGACTGGACAAAAGTATCATACGTATGTCCGTAAATTTCAGTGGCTTTACTATAATCAAGCAGATGCTAAAGATGTTGCACCTGCAATCTTCCAGTGGATGAAAAATGCCAATTATGATAAAACGCAGATCGCTGCAGCAAAACGTGCTAAGTATATTAGTCCTAATGTTGCTATTCAGTGTCGTTTACGTAATTTAGGAATGCCAAGTGTACATGAAAAGGCACAAGAATATTGGGTGTCACTGCCAGGTACTGGGACAACCACACCACGCCCTGTAGACGAATACATTGCAGAAATGCTAGAAGCAGCTATTGCTGACGGCATGGCTAAAAAAGAAGAAGTCGCAGTTGTGCAAGATAAAAAGAAAGACGTATATAAGCCTACTATACGTCAAATAATGTTTGAAGCTAGTCAGGCAATGACAGAGGAAATTGAAGAGTTTGTAGATGACTTTATACGTAATAGTAAAGTAGATACGGCAGCTCTTAAAAAGTTTGCTCCTATTAAAATGTTACATAAGCATGGTGCAAAAGCTAATCATGCACGTATTGTCCGTAAGTTTTATGAAAGCGAACAAGCTGAAATGCAACTTATTTTAGATATGCCAAACAAAACCGCACTCAAAACAATGTCTGATGCTGAACGTGACAATTGGGAACAAATTGCTGAAGGTTACGGACATTTATCAACTGCATATGTTAAAGCAAGTCTAGAAATGTATAATAAAATTACTAATGCATGTGACATTATTATTGCAGAGCAAAAGGTAAATCGTAAGCCTCGTAAAGTTAAAGAGAAGTCAGCAGACCAAATTATATCCAAGTTTAAGTTCAAGGCTAGTGATCCAGATTATGGTATCGCAAGTATAAGTCCCACAAAACTATTAGGTGGTGTTTGCGCAGTTGTATTCAATACAAAGAACCGTAAACTAGGGTTGTATGTAGCTTCTGATTCAAATGGATTTGGCGTTCGAGGTACAACATTGCTTAACTTTAACGAAGAAACAAGTTTACAGAAAACAATCCGTAAGCCGTTGGAAGTTTTGCCCAATTACAAGAAAACAACCAAAGCAAAAGCAGTTAAGCAGTTTGAGTTCTTAAAAACTACTGATATTAAGCTCAATGGACGTTTCAATAACGATGTTGTGTTACTAGCAGTGTTCAAATAAACTAATAACATCTCCTACTGTTTGGCATAAATACATGCAGTAGGAGATATTTTCATGAGTGCTATAAATGATTTAATTAAAGAAATGGAACTACGCCTTGGTGGCGGAATGGTTGATGTAGAACTTGACCCAGAACATTATGAACTGGCGGTTAAAAAGAGTCTAGAAAAATACCGTCAACGTGCAGAAAATGCAGTTGAAGAAAGTTACGTTTCATTGTCATTACTAGCAGACATCAGCGAGTATACATTACCTTCCAATGTAATTGAAGTTAAAGATATCTATAGACGTACAACTGGAGTAAGCAGTGGTAGCGGAAATGATATTGAACCATTCCAAGCAGCATATATTAATTCATACTTACTAGGTTCAGCCCGTAGTGGCGGACTAGCATCATTTGATTTCCTACAACAGCATCGTGAAACAATGGGCCGTTTATTTGGTGCAGAATTAATGTTTACATGGCGTCCACAAGACCATAAACTTATTATTCATCGTAAAATTAAAGCTGATGATGAATGTATTCTTGCCGTATATAATTATCGTCCAGATCAAAACATACTTGAAGATACATATGCTGGCCCATGGGTTAGAGATTATGCATTTGCACATGCACGTTTAATGTTAGCCGAAGCACGTGGCAAGTTTAGCCAAATTGCTGGCCCACAAGGTGGCACTACAATGAACGCAGACCAATTACGTACTGATGCCCAACAAGATATTGACAAGCTAGAAACTGAGCTAACATTGTATAATGATGGTAGTACTGGTTTAGGCTTTGTTATTGGATAAACCCCCTATTAAATGCTAACATAACTCTGTATCAGCCCCTTTTCTGCCCATCTGCTATAAATACAGTTAGGATTATTATGATATAATTCTATTACATGTAAAAGAAGAGTATTAAAAAAAGGAGACTCCCTTATGGCAAATCTAGTATCACCTGGAGTACAGGTTAGCATCGTAGACGAGTCAGTATACGGATCAGCAGGAGCAGGCACAGTACCAATGTTATTCATTGCAACTGGTGCGAACAAAGCAGATCCAACTGGCACAGAAACAATTGCAAAATATACAAAACCAGAATTTGCTGGTAAACCAGTATTGGTTACATCACAGCGTGAGCTAACACAATTTTTTGGCAACACAGACTTTCGCACAGTATCAGGTACCGTGCAACAGGCTGACGAAACAAATGATTATGGATTGTTAGCAGCTTATTCATTCCTAGGCCAAGCATCAGCAGCATATGTTGTACGTGCAGACTTAGACTTAACAGCACTACGCCCACAAGCATCAGAACCAACAGGTCCTGCAGCAGTAGGCACAAAATGGTTAAACCCATCAAACACAGACTTTGGTATTTTTGAATACACAGCTAATGGCTGGTCAAAGCAAACACCATCAGTAGAACTAACAACAGCAAATGCAGCACCAACTACAACAGTTGTAGACGGTACATACCTAGTAGCAATCGATGTTACTGGCTCAGTAACATCAATGAATTATTTCAAAGGCGTTGCAGGCTCATGGGACGTATTGGATGCAGGCTTTGCAGATGACGTAACATTTGCTACTCACTATAGTGAACCAACATCACCTACAACAGGCGATGTTTGGGTAAAAATAACTACACCAGGTTCTGGCGTAAGTGTTGATATCCGTGAATATACAACAGCAGCAGCTGATTTTGTTGCTCAAGCAGTACTATATGCAAATGACTCTGGTACAGCACCAACAGGTATCTCAAGTGATATAATGCAAGACGGTTCAGCAGGCGCAGCACGTTCATTAAATGAAGGTGATTTGTGGTTATCAGTAGCTGACGGCAGTATTACTATCAAACGTTACGCAAGTGGCGCTTGGGGCAATGTTGAAATGGCTACACAAACAGCACAACCAACTGGTAACCCAGTAGACGGTTCAATGTGGTTTGATGCAGACGTAGACGAATTAGCTATTTACGAAGTAGCATTAGACGGTGGCGTACAAAAATGGAAACGTGCAACTAATGTAGCGTATTCATCATCAGCACCAGCAGTTGGCGCAGTAGGCGACTATTGGATTGATACAGATGCAGCTGGTTATCCAGTAATTTACCGTTCAAATAGTTCAGCATGGGTTAAGAAAGATAATACAGATCAATCAACATCAAACGGCGTTGCATTTGGCGATATTACTGACTTAGATCAAGCAGCAGGTACATTCCTAGCAACTGAGTTAGAAAATGGTCCAAATCCATTAATATTCCCAGTAGGTACAACAGGCATTAACATGTGTCGTTCAGGTGGTACTGTTCGTGTATACGACAGTTCATTAGCAACAGCATGGAAATGGCGTAACCTAGCAAGCAATCAAGCTAACGGCGCAGGTTCATTTGGTGCATCAGCACAAAGAGCAGTAGCAGTTAATGCAATGCAAGCAAGTGCAAGTAGTTCAGATCTACGTGAAGATAACATTCAATTCCGTCTAATCGCAGCACCTGGTTATCCAGAAATGTTCGATGAAATGACAGCATTAAATGCAGATCGTAACGAAACAGCATTTGTAATTGTTGATACTCCACTAACACTAGCACCATCAGAAGCAGTAGCATGGGTACAAGGTACTAATGCAGTAGAAAATGGTGTAGACGGTCTAGTAGGTAAAAACACATATGCAGCAACATACTATCCAAGTGTATTAGCAACTGATCCAACATCAGGCGCAAGTGTAGTTGCACCAGCATCACACTCAATTCTATACACATATGCATACAACGATAATGTAAGTTTCCAATGGTTTGCTCCAGCAGGCCTAACACGTGGTTCAGTACAAAATGCATCAAACGTTGGTTATGTAAATGCAGAAGGTGACTTTGTTCCAGTATCACTAAGCCAAGGCTCACGTGACACAATGTATGAAGCAAAACTTAACCCAATCGCAAGATTCCCAGCAGAAGGTATTGTTGTATTTGGTCAGAAAACACTAGCAGCAGGTGCAAGTGCATTGGATCGTGTTAATGTAGCACGTCTATCAGCTTACTTGCGTGAACGTTTCGAAGTTATTGCTCGTCCATACCTATTCGAACCAAATGATGAAGGCACACGTAAAAACGTAAAAGGCACATTTGTTGGCTTTATGGGTAACATTTTGTCACAACGTGGTGTATATGACTTCGCAGTAGCATGTGATGAATCAAACAACACACCAGCACGTATTGATCGTAACGAGCTATGGGTAGACGTAGCAATTGAGCCGACTAAGTCAGCTGAATTTATCTACATCCCAGTACGTATTGTTAATACAGGCGAATTATAAGCATTACGCTTAAATTATAAAAATAAAGTAGGGCGGTATTATCCGTCCTATTTTTTTGACTAAAAAGCATAAATACATTATATAGAATACTTTAATAAGGAGATTGTTTAAATGGCTATATTACAAAATTTTGGTGTACCGGTAGGTGCAGACTCAGGTACTACATTAATGCCTAAACTACAATATCGCTTCCGTGTAACATTTGCAGGAATCGGCAATAACAGTAAAGCAACAGTAGTAGCAAGAAATGTTGTGTCAGTAACACGCCCATCATTAGATCATGATGACGTAACAATTGATACATACAACTCAAAAATTCGCCTAGCAGGCAAACACACATGGCAAGATGTTACTCTTGTAATTCGTGACGACATCGACAGTGGTGTTATCAAAGAACTAGGTGCTCAACTTAACAAACAAATTGATCACGCTGACCAATCATCTGCAAACACAGGTGGTGACTATAAATTTGGCATGACGATTGAAATGCTAGACGGCGGCAACGCAGGTACTGAAACAGTTACTGAAGTATGGGAACTAGCAGGTTGCTTTATTCCAAACATTCAGTATGGTGACCTAAACTATGCAACGAGTGAAGCAGTACAAATTACTGCAACTATCCGTTATGATAACGCATCACATCACGCAGGCGCAACCGCTTCTGAAGGTAATGATATCTTATCAACTAGTGTAGCAGTAAGTGCAAGAGCATCGTCAGTATCATCAGGCGGCGGCGCAAGATAAGGATTAATTTAAATGGGCAACTATTTAGGTTCTTTAGCGGCTACAACATATAACCAATCTTCAAGCGGAGGGAGCGATAACAAGCTCCTTCCAAGAAGCCGTTGGGATTTTAAGACGATTATCTATCATAACGGATCGTCGGTTCCGTCACCATTGGTGATTGAAAGAATAAGTGAAATACAACTTCCAGGTAGCATTTTACGAACAACTACTCTTAATCAATATAACAGAAAAAGAATAGCGAATATTGGCGTAGAGTATACTCCAATATATATTAATGCTTATGATACTCGCGATGCTGAAGTAGAAAAGTTTTTAGCTGAATATATGGCTTACTATTATAATGGTGGCCCAATGAATTCGGATGGAAGCATTGAGACTAATTATTCAGATATAATTACTGAAAATTTTAGTACTAATGGCAGTCAAAAAGGTCTTAATATGGTTGATAAAAAATATTTTATTGAAAAAATTGAGATTGAACGTGGATTAAATAGTGAAGCACAAGATCCTCAAAATGTAATCACAGTTTATAGCCCAATGATTACAGGTGTAAGTGGAGACACATTAAACTATAGTGAAAGCTCAATGGCCCAAATGCGTATTGAAATAGCATATGAAGGCTATGATGTGACATCTAAATAACATGGCACGTAAATTCCAAAGTGGAGAATATATTCCACAAAACCCTCAAAAGTATTTAAGTAAACGCCCTCCACATTATCGTAGTGGATGGGAATTAACAGTTTTTCGTATGTGTGATAATCATCCTGCTATTATTGGATGGGGAAGTGAAACACACAGAATACCTTATAGAAATCCGTTAACTGGAAAAAACACAAATTATGTACCTGATATACTTATGGTATATCAAGATAAAAAAGGCCAAAAACATGCAGAGATGATAGAAATTAAACCTAGCTCTCAAATACTTGGCGAAGCAAAAAGTCAACAAGATAAATTAGCAGCAGTTGTTAATGCAGCGAAATGGGAAGCGGCAAGAGCGTGGTGTAAATCACAAGGACTTGGGTTTCGTGTTATAACTGAGCGAGAAATATTTAATAAGCCTCAGAAAAGCAAAAGAAGAAAAAAATAAATAACACTATATAAAAAGGAATATTTTAATGATCAGAGAAATAACACCAGAAGATGCTGTTGATAGAATCTGTACTATTGATCAAATACCTTATGACATAGAAAAGTTGCAAAAGTTTTATGAGAAAGTTAAAGACCATGCAGTTGACTACAGCTCATTAAGAAAACGTGCAACAAAAGGATTATTCAAGTCTATTAAAGTTGATGACTTGGAAGATGGCGGAAGCTTTTTACATTATCCTGAAGTAGCAGAATTGGTAGAAAAATTTAATCCAATTACACAACCAATTACGCATGGAAATATTGCAGTTACCGTATATCAGCCAGGATTTCTATTCCATCCACATATTGATTTTAGTAGAAGAAGTTGTATTATGTTTCCAATATTTCCAACTGATGGCGGAGCGTTAGTAGATTATTATGATAATGAGATATTAGGAGAACAGCCAAAAGTAATGTCACACGGCCAAGGAGCCGGTGAACATGATGAAGAATACTATCTAGGATCTTTTAGATATTCAAATACACATGCAAATATCATGAATGTAGAAAAAGTGCATGGTGTTAGAAATGTAGGCAGTGTAGCTTCTGAAAGAGTGTACTTGCAAATTAGTATATATGATGATTATCAAACATGCATGGATAGAATGAAGCCGGGCGAGTTTTTAAATATCTAATGCCCTATAGTATTACATTAAGGTATGCTAGAAATACAGGACCTTGGGATAGTTTAAACCAGGAGCGTGATTTTATAGTAGCATATAGTCCAAATTTAGATAACGTACTTATGATGCGGCATTTATGGGGTACTAAACAAATATGGAAGCATACTAATAAGCTTGAAGATGATGGTACAATAACCAAAGTTTATATATTTACTGATTATGGTTGGGATTATGTACAACAGGTAGATTGTTTTTTACGTAACGAATTTACACAACAAGATCATTATAGTGTTACTAGAGTAGACGGCCCAACATATGTAGAAGTAAGCCCAGAAGATTTTATGTTTGGTAATCCAAATGTAATAGAACCAAACGCAGATATACTTACCCGTGAAGGTATAGAACAAGAACGTAAAGAAGTACTAAAGGCAATTGCTAAAGAAAAATAAAATGTATAATAAGTCATTAACAGTAATATATACTCCAGGAAGCGGCGGGGAGTTCTTTAGTTGGCTAATAGGGCAACATGAAAATGTGTGTCCTTCAAATTTATATATGCAATCAAACAATCGTTGGAATATTATAGGACCAGAATTTTTCCATTTAGATCCAACTGCATTTAATAATCATGAGTATTGTACTCACCGACTAAATGTGTTGCGCGAACACGACCATGCATTATTTCATCATAGTTGTGATACAGATGAATTTTTAAGAACAAGATATGATATATGGGACGAATCATTAATAATACTAATGTTTCCACACAGTGAAAAAGGTACAGATTTTGTAAACAAAAATGTATTAAAAAAACTTTCTCACTTGGAGTCGTATATAGAAAATCATATGCAAAAAGATAGAAAATTGATGCTGAAAAGAGCATCTAAGATACTAGACAAACGTAAGTATATAACACTAGATCCCTACGATCTGTTTTATAATACTAATGAAACTGTATTCTTACTTAATCGCCATCTCAAAAAATTTGAGGTTGAGCTAGATGTAGATATGTGTAATATGTTTGTTGAAACATGGAGACGAAACAATGACAAAGAAACTTGAGGAAGAATTTGACCTACCATCTATTGCTGATCTAAAATATGATCCAGAAGCTGAAGAACAAATTGAAGAACTTGATTTAGAGAAAATTCAGTCGACAATGATAACAACCCAAAGTAAAATGGAGTTAAGTGAAAAGGTAGATGCCGCATTACCATTGGTAGATGGTATGGATCAGCTAGAACGTGAAATGGACGAGTATGCAAGACAAGCTATGGAAACATTTAATGAACTAGTTGATTTAGGTAAAAATGTAGAAGATAGGCATGTTGCTCCTATATATGATAGTGCAAGTAAAATGCTTACAGCAGGAATGCAAGCAAAACAAGCCAAAATTGATAAAAAACTTAAAATGATTGAACTTCAGATGCGTAAACAAAAGTTAGATATGCAAGAACGTGAGCTAAAAGCCAAACTAAAATCGATGTCAGATGACGATGATGATAGAGAAGATACAATCGAAGGTAGAGTAGTTGGCGATCGTAGTAGTATGCTAGCAGAAATCATGGCCAATATGGCAGAAAAAGATAAATAATATTAATACTGGAGAACAATTTCATGAAGAAGTCGTACATAGAATACTTAAATGAGTCTAAGCAGACTTATAAGTTTAAAATTAAAATGGCAAGCGAGCCATCAGATTCAGATGTTGATCGCATCGAACGTCATTTAATCAAATATGACGTTTCAAAAGTATCAGCCCCTAAAAAATTAATGTTACAATCAACACCAGTAGATTTCCCACATTTGCGTGGTTATGAGATCTATTGTATCGAATTTGAAACGAACATGGTAGCAAGTGGATATCAAATCCAAATCGAATTACAGAACATGTTAGGATTAAATGATGGGATTATGAAGGTACGTGGCGCACACGAACCAGATGAGCATGATGCACCTAGTGAAGGAGAAAGCTTATTAGCCGATCCTGAATACAAGGAAGCAGAAAAAAACAAAGCTGAAGACAGTTTTGGCGACAAATACAACACTAGCTTTGTACAAGAATTATTAAAGCTACGCAAAACAAAGGAAAAAGACAATGAGTGATGATATAGGTAGAATCTTAAGTCTTGCTGGTCTTGGCTTTAAAACAACAGTAGCTGAAGATGAGAGCAATACAAATAAAGTTTGCAAAGATTGTGGTGACAAAATGGGTCATCCAGAATCAGATTGTGAAAATGATGCACACGACAAAAATGGCGATCATTGGATTGCCATTGATGTTGATGGCGATGGAGATGCAGATATTAAAGTATCTGCAGATATGGCAGAAGCAGTAGGCGATTCTGCAGAACCAATTTATGATTTAATTGATATGCATTTTGAAGGCGACTGTCAACCAGTATTTGATGATTTAGTTCGTTATTTAAGTGGCGACCAAATTGAAGATTTTGTTGCAGACTTTAGACGTAATCATGACTTACCAATGGGTGATGACGATGAAAACTTTGGTGAAGCGAAAGCACACAAAGAAGATCCATCACCAGAAGACAGAGAAAAAGCAATGAAACGTGCTTTTGCAAAATCAGATGAACCAGAGCGTGGCGAGACTCGTAAAAAAGTATCACTAAAGAAAGCACCTTGGGAAGAGTCAGTAAACGAAGATGCTGGAAAAGTAGGACATGTAGAAATGTTCTTTACAGACCGCGATGGCGGCGAAGTTAGCCATGAAGTAGAAGTTACACTTAAAGATGGCAAGCTATCAGTAACTGGCCAAATGCCTGGCCCAGAAGACGATTTATATTACGACGATGCAGATATCGAAGAGCAACTACGTGATGTTATGCAAGACATGAGTACGGTTCATTGGATGGGTGAAAATACAATTGATGAAGCTGATTTAGATGAAAATGCATTTAACCAAGCAGCTGCAGCGGCGGCAAGAGCTGGCAAAGATACATTTGAGTTTGGTGGAAAAACACACAAAACTACAATGAAAAAAGATACAGCACACCAGCTAGATGATGATGTTCAAATGAATGAAACATGTGGTGATTGCGGATGTAATCCAATGAATCCAAAACCAGGTTGTGATTGCCCAACGCATACACATGAAGATATTTCAGAAGCACCAACAATGGATACAACACAGTTAATTACACTATTAAAGAACTCAGGTTTCACAGCAGAAGCAATTGAGGAAAAATTAACAGAGTGGGCTAACACACCAGAAGGTGTTGGTGAAATAGATCCAACTGATCATGGCGAAGCATATGAAATGGCACAAAGTGTTAATCTTTCACTAAAACGCTACTTAGATGCACAAGACATGAAAGTACAAGTAAGTGAAAGTCACACTGTTCAGTCATTGACAGCAGCTTACAAAGCTAAAAAATAAAAATAATATCTAGCTAGACTAGACAACTTGGGGAGAGGGTTTTTACCTTCTCCCTTTTTTTATATATAAATAACTATATATAAAAGAGGTAGATATTTATGTCATTTAAAATGGACTTATTCCCGTCAATAGTAATAGAACCAAGTGAACCCTTAGAATCGTATACCTTAAATTATAGTGAAACATGTAATGATGTAGTACGTGATGAATGGGCAGAAGCTCTTTTTTGGAGTGACAGAGCTAATATGTTCAGGCATGTCGATATAAAATTACCACAAACGTGCGATACAAGATGGCAACCTGAATATGAAAAAGTAATTCACCAGTTAAGAGCTATGAGTGAAATGGATAGGGTTTCAGAAGATAAATTGGGTTACGGCTGTTGCACTTTTAAGATATCAATACATATAAGCAATATGGCTACTTTAACTGACGGGCCACGTTATTTTGAAGCAAGTATTTTTCAAAGCAATTGTTTAGATAAGTTTTTAACTGCATTGTCTACGCATGCACAAGGTGTAGTACTTGAAATCGCAGACAAGCAAATGACAACCAATTGTAAAAACGGTGGAAAATTTAAAATAATATCTGAGTTTAGGGAATTAATAACAGATTTAGGATTTAGAGAAGTAAGAATGTATCGTGAATTGTATAAAGATCTAACTCCTCCACAAAGTGAAAGATTGAATTTGGAAAAACAGCCAGAAGAATTTATTGCTGAATTATATACTATCAAAAATGCACAACCAAGCATGGCTGCCTGGGCTATAACTGATAGAGATTACCAAGAATGGTTATGGGACAATAAACTAAAATGACACGTATAGTTTTGCTAGAAGATATAGAAACTAACAAACCAATCATATGTAAAGATAGCGAATTGGCAACTAAATACAGTGACAGATGGAATCGTTTAGATGAGTTTTTCCAAAGGTATCCGTCAAATGAACTTATACAAACATCAGTAGTACGTCCAGGAGAATTGGAGCCAGGAAACAAGTTTAACTTTTCATATGATTCGCATCCTTACTTTAATATATCAATTGATACAAAAGTACAAGATGCATCAATATATGCAACTGATGTTAAAAATTATGAATTTACAGAGCGTAAGAAACTTTATATACAAGATAAAAATATTATAAAATATCAAAGTTATTTGGACCAAGGAAATGATCGAGATCAACTAAGTGAATATTTTATAGATATGAAAACAGATTTCGACGATGTAATGAAATACTATTATGATAATTTGTATCCTGGTATACATGACAAGTATTCATTTCATACAAATTTTATGGCAGTAAAGTATGATTGTCCATTTGCAACATCTGAAAATGCATATGAGCAACGTGTATTTAATACTAACATATGGGGACCAACGCATTGTGATGAAACACTTGGAGGATTGCATCTAGGAGAAGATGTACAAGAATTTCAAGCAAGTTATACTGGAGAAGATGGAGAATACATGTATATTCCAGATCTAATGAAAAATAGTACATTATTCTTCTTTGGAGAAGATAGTGTGGAATTTGGGCATACACCAACATATCATCGTGTTATACCAAACCCAACTGAAACAAAAGTGTCCAGATATAGTATTATAATTGATTTAATAGCGAAAGAGAAGGAATAAATGGCAACACAAGGTACAGCAAATACTAGTCTTGTAAAAACACCATACAAGAAGGAAAAATATACAAAAGACGAGTTAACAGAACTAGCTTTATGTATGCAAGATCCTAAGTACTTCATTAAAGAGCATTGTTGGATTCAACACCCAACAAAAGGCCGCATAAAGTTTGACTTGTTTGGATATCAAGAAGAACTTATTGATGCATATCACAATTATAGATACAGTATTGCACTTATTAGTAGACAAATGGGAAAATCAACAGCCGCAGCTGCGTACCTGTTGTGGTATAGTATGTTTATGCCTGACCAAACTATTCTTATTGCAGCACACAAATTTGCAGGTGCGCAGGAGATTATGTCACGTATACGATTTGCATATGAAACATTGCCAGACTATCTGAGAGCAGGTGTTGTAAGTTATAACAAAGGTAGTATCGAATTCGATAATGGTAGCCGTATTATTGCACAAGCTACAACAGACAATACTGGACGTGGTATGTCTATATCGTTAGCATACTTAGACGAATTTGCATTTGTTAGACCAAATATTGCTCGTGAATTCTGGACAGCACTATCACCTACATTAAGTACAGGTGGTAAATGTATTATTACAAGTACACCAAATCAGGATGACGACCAGTTTGCAAACATTTGGCGTGAAGCCAACAGATGTCAGGATGACTTTGGTAATGCAAAGGAAACTGGTATTAATGGATTTAGAAGTTATAGTGCAGATTGGACATCACATCCAGATCGTGATCAAGAATGGGCAGATATTGAACAAGGTAAAATTGGTGAAGAACGATTTAGACGTGAACACTTAAATGAATTTATTGCGTTTGATGAAACACTTATTGATAGTTTAAAACTTGCTATGATGAGTGGTGTAGATCCTTGGATTAAGATGGGACAAATACGTTGGTATAAACCAGTAACGGCAGGTCATATTTACATGATTGCATTAGATCCTAGTTTAGGCACAGGTGGTGACGCCGCCGCTATACAAGTATATGAACTTCCAGGAATGAAACAGGTAGCTGAGTGGCAACATAACAAAACCCCTATACAACAGCAAGTTAAAATTATACAAAAAATATGTGAACACATTGAAAGTGAAAGCAATGGCAGAAGTGAAATATATTGGAGTATGGAAAATAACTCTTTAGGAGAAGCAGGATTAGTTACTGTAGAAGAAATGGGCGAAGAAAATTTTCCAGGAACATTTTTAAGCCAAAGCAAAACCCATGGCAATGCAAAGTCATTTCGAAGAGGATTTACTACAACGCATAAAAGTAAAATTAGTGCATGTGCTAAACTAAAGCAATGGGTAGAAACAGGCAAGTGCGAAGTAGCAAGTAAAAATTTACTTAAAGAGCTTAAAACATTTATTGCACGTGGTAATAGTTTTAGTGCCAAAGAGGGCGAGCATGATGATCTGGTAATGGCACTTGTATTAATTATTAGAATGGCTCAAGAAGTTACTAAGTATGAAGAAGATGCATACGAATTCTTTGATGCGGCAGGGGATGATGACTATGATGACCCAATGCCAATGGTATTTTTGTAACAAAAGGCATAAATAACTATAGTAACAAAAGGAAGTTATCACATGGATCAAATATCTAACGAAATATTTAATATATTAAAAGGCGCAAACTATAAGTTACGTCTGTTTACACTAGCAGGTGCCAAGACATTAGATCCAAGCGAAGCCACACGTTTTTATGCGTATGACCAAGACTTGATGATTTCAGTTAGAACAGAAAGTAAGAACCTTGAAGTAGCAGTACAGGCAGGATTGGATTATGATATTACAGATAATGCAAAATTGATTGCCGCTATTAAAAAGGTAACACATAACAATTTAGGTGAATTTACAGTGAGAAACTTTGATAAAAAAATAGAACCAAAAGACTTTAGCCACCAAAGTGTACATGAGAGTGCATTTGGCAAAGCATTTGGTAGCATTAAAACTAGCTACATCCCAAGCGCAAACGCAAAACTAATTATTAAACATACTAAAGGTGTTAATGAAGAAAAGCGTGGAGCAAGAAGTAGAAACATTCATAGTTTGTTCATTGAAAATACACAAGGCGAAAAATTCCATTTCCCACACAAATATATGGCTGGTGCAAAAGCAATGACGAAGCACGTTAATGAAGGTGGCACGCCATACGATGAAAAAGGAAAACAAATTTTAGCAGTATGTGAAGAAGTAGTTGACTTATCAAAATTTGTAATGCATACTAGAAGAAACAAGCTAGTAAGCGAATCAAACAATGATATCGTTGATCTAGTTAAAGCCAAACTTGCAGAAAGCAAGCAAGTGATTAAGTCATTAATCACTAACAAAGGTTATGCTGGATTTACACCAGTAACAGTAAAAGAAACATTAGAAGAAGATGATTTAGGGGTTGACATTGCAGAACGTTTCCCTTATAATACATTTACGGAAAGCGGCTTAGACAATGTCTTGGGCCGTGTAAACAGACTTGTATCAGAGACACAAAGGATCACAACTATGAATAATGAATTATTTGGTAAACTTTTTACAATGATTGAATCAAAGCAAAATCTAGGACTACAGATAGATAAAAACGATCCTGAAAACCCTAATAATGAAGACCAAACAAAGTACTCAGGCAACGAAGGTATTACTGCTAAACTAAGTAGTATGCTATCATATATTGCACAACGTTCAACAAATGACGAGCTATCAAACACAGTGGCACAACTTAGTGAAAACGTACATAGTATGGATCAAAATACAAAAATGGCACTTGCAAAGTTTGTTAACTATGCAATGTATGCGCCAAAAACGGAATCTGTTGAGAAATCAACAGCTATTGACGCAGAAGTAACAACACAACTGCGTAATAAGATTTCTTAATAAGAAGTCAAAAAATTGCTTGACAGTGAGCAATAAAAGTACTACACTGTATATACTAATAAAGGCAACGTAATCAATAGGTTACTTAAAACAAACAACTTACAAAGTGGAACACAGTGTTCCGCTACCATTAAAGGCTAATAAAGGCACAAGGAGAAATATAATGGCATCACTAGCAGAAATCAGAGCAAAATTGCTCGAACAAGATTCAAAGTCAAACGGAAATAACCGCTCACAGGGTTCCGGAGACAATCAAATTTTCACACATTGGAATATTAACGAAGGCGATACAGCAACATTGCGATTCCTTCCAGACGCAGACGAAAGCAATACGTTCTTTTGGAAAGAACGTCAAATGATTCGTTTGGAATTTTCCGGTGTAAAAGGCGGCGACGAAAACAAACCAGTAACAATTCAAGTACCTTGTATTGAAACTTGGGGCGATACATGTCCCGTACACGCAGAAATCCGTCCATGGTTTAAAGATCCTTCAATGGAAGATATGGCACGTAGATTCTGGAAAAAACGTTCTTACATCTTCCAAGGGTTTGTACCAGAGAACCCATTGCAAGAAGAAGCACCAGCAAATCCAATTCGTCGATTTGTTATCTCACCTCAAATTTTTAAAATTATTAGTGCGGCACTAATGGATCCAGAATTCCAAGAACTGCCAACTGATTATGAAATGGGTACAGACTTTAAAGTAGTCAAAGGTAAAAAAGGTCAGTATGCTGACTATGGTACATCAAACTGGGCTCGACGTGAACGCTCACTTAACGAGGCAGAGCGTGAAGCAATCAATACACATGGGTTATACAACCTAAATGACTTCCTTCCTAAGAAGCCAGATGCAGAACATCTAAATGCTATCTTTGAAATGTTTGAAGCAAGTGTAGACGGTCAATTGTATGACCCAGAGCGTTTTGCTAATTACTATCGTCCATATGGCGTAGATGCTCCATCATCAGGACCACGTCCAATGGCATCAGCAACCACTGCGGCTCCAGCACCATCAGCGGCTCCAGCACCATCAGCGGCACCTGCTCCAGTAGCACAAGCAGCTCCAGTTGCTGAAACTGTAACTGATACAGGTTGGGTAGCTGCAGCACCAACGCCTGAAGCAGACACTGGCAAGGCATCAGCGCAAGATATTCTTGCAGCAATCCGCTCACGCCCAAAAACTTAACATAAACAATCGTGTGGGGGGCAATGCCCCCTACTACCTTTTAACCAGGAGATACACATGGCACGACCATTCGATGTAAGCAAATTCCGCAAGAGTATTACTAAAGCGGTACCCGGACTAAGTGTCGGGTTTAATGATCCAGATACATGGATCTCGACGGGTAATTTTACCCTAAACAAACTAATTAGTGGAGACTTTAACAAAGGTATTCCACTTGGCAAAGTATCAGTACTAGCTGGTGAATCAGGCGCAGGTAAATCATATATTGCATCTGGTAACATTGTAAAGCAAGCACAAGATCAAGGTATTTTTGTTGTACTAATTGATACTGAAAATGCTCTTGATGAAAAATGGCTACATGCACTAGATGTAGATACAAGTCCAGATAAGTTGCTAAAACTTAACTTAGCAATGATTGACGATGTTGCTAAAGTGATTAGTGACTTCATGCAAGACTACAAAAAAGAGTTTGCAGACAAGGAAAAGGACGAACGTCCTAAAGTATTGTTTGTAGTTGATTCATTGGGCATGATGCTCACACCAACAGACGTTAAGCAGTTTGAAGCTGGTGATATGAAAGGTGATCTAGGACGCAAGCCCAAAGCACTAACAGCACTAGTTCGCAATACTGTTAATATGTTTGGTGAATATAATGTAGGCCTTATGGCAACTAACCACACTTATGCATCACAAGATATGTTTGATCCAGATGACAAGATCTCAGGCGGTCAAGGCTTTATCTATGCATCAAGTATTGTAGTTGCAATGCGTAAACTTAAACTAAAAACTGATGCAGACGGCAACAAAACATCACAAGTACACGGTATTCGTGCAGCATGTAAAGTAATGAAAACACGCTACGCTAAACCTTTTGAAAGTGTACAAGTAGAAATTCCATATGAAACTGGCATGAGCCCATATAGTGGACTTGTTGAGTTTTTGGAAGCAAAAGACGTACTCAAGAAAAGCGGCAACAGTTTAGAATACACTAGCCCTACAACAGGCGAAGTAATTAAAATGTTCCGCAAGCCTTGGAATGCCAACAAAGATGGCGCACTAGACCTTATTATGAGTGAATGGGATGACGAAGTAGTCGACGCAGTTGAAGAAGAAGAAGTTCTAAATGCAATCGAGCAAGAAGAATTAGAAGCTCAACGTAGTGCTGACATGGAGGCGCAAAATGACCCTCAGTGATACTGAATTAGCAGTATACCTGTCCATGTATGCAAGTGCAAAGAGTTTAATTCCTGTAAAGGATAGACCAGACTGGGCATTTAGATATTTGGACTTGCTACAATCAGAAGGTGTGGAAATTCAATTCCACATCGAAGAGTTTGTTGAAACTTGTCCTTATTTGGATAAAGCAATGTCAATTGTTCTTGAAGATGAGGAAGAAGAAGAATATTTGGAAACAGATGCCTATGGCGATTGGGACGAATAGATGAGCGCATGGTATCGTAAAGTTACAGCAGACATGTCTGAAATTGTTGGAGCAATATCACACTTTGAGCGTGAGATTGAATCAGCTAGATTTGAATGTGGTATGAAAGGAAACTTAGAAAAACAGAGTAGAGATATGCCTGGTATTGTTGAGTTTCGTTTTAACCAACTTCAAGAAGTAGAAGCGATACTTGAATTTTTAAACACAGAAATGCGAAAAATACGTAGTAAAACATTTCGTAAGTTTTTAGAAACATACAACCGAGCATTGAGTAGTCGAGATGCAGAAAAATTTGTTGATGGCGAAGATGATGTTGTTAACTTACAATACGTTATCAATGATTTTAGTTTAGTCAGGAATCGTTTTATTGGTGTTATCAAAGCACTAGAAGCAAAACAGTTTCAGATTAACAACATTGTAAAACTAAGGGCCGCAGGCCTAGAAGATATTAGCTTATAACCATTGTGACATTTGGTATAGCACTTACCTCCCCTAGTGGGAGGTATTTTTTTGACTTTTTTATCTTTTATGCTTGACATTGCTGTCAGCGTTTGCTAGTATGGTAACATGGACACAGGGTGCTGAAAATATGTACCCAAATATGCGGAGATACAAAATGACAAATCACACAGTAGAACTTACTCGAGAGTCTTTGTTAGTAAATGTTGCAGAATATACACCTGTACATGTACTAGCATTGGCTCTCGAAACTTATGAAAAGCATGGTTTTGTTAGAAGTGGACAGGGTTATGTAAAACTAGACCACAACGGCGAAAACGGCATATTGGTACAAGATAGCAAAACAATGATATCTCAACTAATAGTTAGTCAGGCACAGCCTACAGAACAATCATTAAATAAAGCAAAGGAAATTTGCGATAAGTTTCAAGGCAAGTTCATGATGAAAAAAATGAACGGTACAATTAATGATTTTGAAGGCAATGTTGCCAAAGCACTCAATGCAGGAAACGAACTAACTGCATTTCAAATTGCTATTATTGCAAGTATTCCAAATATGAACAAGGTTGACGATCAACGTACAAAAGTTGAAGACAAAATTGAAGAGTTGCGATTTAAAAGTGCATACTTTGGTGAATTAAAAAATCGTTATGATATATCAGTAGATGTTTTGGATTGTAAATTTATTCAGTCCAGTGGTGTATATATGATAACAGCAGTTCACAACAACCAAGATATTATTAAATTCTGGTGGAGAGACCAGCCTGATATAAATGATCTCATTGAGGGAAAAACTGTCAGGGTTCGCGGTACAGTACATCGTCATGAAATTGGACGATTTAGCAATTCAAAAGAAACTATGCTAAATCGTGTAAAGATACATTAATTTATAACCCATTGAAAGTCAACGATTTATTTGTTCGCTTTCTGATTGACATTCATATCATCTTTATATAGAATGAAGAGATAATTAAACAGAACGTATGGAGATAATAATATGGCTACTGCAATGCAACTTAAAACAGCTCGTGCTAAAAAAGCTACTACTAAAATTATGCAAGTGGTACAAGAAGAAGCTATTGATAATCCAAATGAAACAGATGCACAAATTGTAGAACGTATGCGTGAACGTTTTAGTATTCTAGACGATATGACACAAGCATCAATTGATGGTGTAGTGCGTGGTATGGTTGTAACTGGCCCTCCAGGTGTTGGTAAGTCATTTGGTGTAGAAGCAGTACTAGAAAAAGATTCATTGTTTGATGTAATGGCTGAAAACAAATTGCGTTACTCAGTTATCAAAGGTGCTAGTTCTGCAATTGGCCTATACAAGGTACTATATCAGAATGCAGATAAAAATAATGTACTTGTACTAGATGATTGTGATACAGTTTTGTATGATGAAACATCACTTAACTTGCTTAAAGCAGCACTTGATTCCAGCAAAAAACGTAAACTAAGCTGGAATACAGACAGTGCATTGCTACGCCGTGAAGGTATTCCTGATACATTTGAATTTAAAGGCAGTGTTATCTTTATTACTAACCTTAAGTTTGATAAAGTACGTGGTAAGATTAAAGATCACTTAGATGCTATTATGTCACGTTGTCACTACTTGGATCTTACAATGGATACCACACGTGAAAAGGTATTGCGTTGTAAGCAGATTGTTGCAGATGGTATGCTAAATGAATATGACTTTACTAAAGTTGAAGAAACTCAGCTAATGGACTTTATGATCAATAACAAAGATCGTATGCGTGAGATTAGTTTGCGTATGGTCACTAAACTTGCAGATCTTAAAAAGTCAATGGGTAGCAAGTGGATGCGTACTGCTGAAGTAACATGTATGAAAAGGAAGTAGAATGGAATTTCTTATAAAAGCAATCATTGGCGGCATTATTGTCGCCAGTGTGGTTAGTGCTGCACAGCGAGGTAACCCTACTATTGGCGCACTTATTTTAGGTATACCATTGGGTACTATCATTAGTTTAGTGTTTATGCATTATGGTGGAGGTATTGAGCCTGCAACGTTTGCAAAATTAGCCAAAGAGACTGTTTATTTTGTAGTTGTTAGTCTAGTATTTTTTCCTATATTTTCATATATGATTATGCATTATAATTTCTGGCCAACAATATCTACATCTATTGCAGTAACGTTAGTCTGTTTATATGGACTACTATTATATCTGAAAAGTTAATATGAAAAAAATTGTTGTTTTGTTCCCACCAGGATGTGGTGGAGATTTTTTAAGTTGGGCTATTAGCATACAGCCAGGACTAAAGCCGCGAACTATTGCAAAAATTACTAACCAAAACAAATGGCAACTATCCAAAGATGATATTGATCCTGATGTAATACCAACACATGGTCCGCATGCCACTCCTGTAAACCAGTGGCTAGATCTTTATAACGATCATTTGTTTATAGTAATACAAGATCCCAGCAGTCTAAGAATTAGATTGAATGCGCAAAAAAATTCTACCCATGAAGATGTTGACCCCAAAGCGTATGCATACAACACAAGATTTGCTCCTGGACCTTTTGTAGAGATTATGTTTGAAGATTTAATTGCATCTCCGCATACTGGAATAGATCAAATACGTGATTTCTTAATACACCATAACCAACCAGTAACAGATTCATTTAAATGGGTATACCGATCTTGGATACAATCGAATTTAGCTTGACACTAACCATTATATAAAGTATAGTAGTAACATGATATGTAAAATAATCCTAAAAGACGAAGTTAACTGTAAGATTGAAGGACTCGATCTAGACACAAGACGCAAGTGTGAAAAAGAGCTCAAGTTCTTTATGCCACATGCGTATCATGTTCCTGCATATAAGTTAGGCAGATGGGATGGATGTGCTAGTTACTTTAGTGTTGGCGGCGTTACATATACAAACTTACTAGACCGAGTGTTGCCAATAATTATAAACCAAGGGTATACTCCTGAAATTGAAGATATGCGAAGCCATCATGATTTGGCATTTGAGAAGGTTACTTTAGAAACCTTTCAACATAAAGTATGGCCAGAGAAACACCCAGTTGCAGGACAACCTGTTACATTGCGTGACTATCAAATTGAGATTGTAAACAAGTTTTTAGAAACACCACATTGTTTGCAGGAGATCGCAACTGGCGCAGGCAAAACACTTATTACAGCCGCACTAAGTTATAAAGTTGAAAGTTACGGGCGTAGTATCGTAATTGTACCAAATAAAGATTTAGTAAGACAGACCGCCGCTGATTATACCAACTTGGGACTAGATGTTGGAGTTTATTATGGAGATAAAAAAGACATTGGAAAGACGCATACCATTTGTACTTGGCAAAGTTTAAACAGTATTAAGAAGCGTTTCCGTGAAGGCGAGAGCGAACTAGGATTAGCTGAATTTGCTGAAGATGTAGTGTGTGTTATTGTTGACGAAGTACACCAAGCTAAAGCTGATGTACTTAAAGAAATGTTAACAAAGGATTTTGCACATATTCCACTACGTTGGGGATTAACAGGTACTATACCAAAAGCACCGCATGAGTTTGTAAGTTTACAAGCTTGTTTGGGAGAAGTAGTAAATCGTCTAGCGGCAAGCACATTGCAAGACATGGAAGTATTAAGTAAGTGTCACGTTAATGTGGTACAAATGAAAGAACATGTAGAATACAATAACTATCAAAGTGAACTAAGTTACTTAACAACTGATAAATCTCGTATGAATTACATCAGTGAATTGCTTGAAAAGATTTCAGAGGATGGCAATACATTGGTATTGGTAGATAGAATTAAAAGTGGAGAAATACTTGCAGAAAATCTACCAGGAGCAAAGTTTGTAAGTGGCTCTATGAAAACAACTGACAGAAAAGAGGCATATGATGAAATCAATGAAGCAAATAACAGTATTACTATCGCGACCTATGGCGTTGCTGCCGTGGGTATTAACATTCCTCGTATCTTTAACATGGTTCTTCTGGAGCCTGGGAAGTCCTTTGTAAGAGTTATCCAAAGTATTGGACGTGGAGTTCGTAAAGCAGAAGATAAAGATTTTGTACAAATCTGGGACATTACAAGTACCGCAAAGTACAGCAAAAAACATTTAACGGAAAGAAAAAAGTTTTATAAAGAGGCAAACTATCCGTTTACAATCGAGAAAGTAAATTACAGATGAAAATCTTAACAGTAGACAATGAAACATATGAACTGGATGAAATACCAGAAACAATTGAAGACTTACGATACGGCGTATTAGATTATACCAATCCAAAGAATGTGGATTATTATTTTATCCCGCTAATCTTTTTGGAAAGCTTTTACAGCCCTGCAGCAGTTTTGCAAATTGGTAAGTATACAGTAAACGTACCACTTGATTGGAGCATTATTATTTGTGATCCAGAAGTAGGCGATCCAGAAGTAGTAAGTTTAATGAGTCTTAATGATCGAGGGTTCACTACTTTTGTTATGAATCCTATTAATGGGTTTCAGCCACAATACTTGCAAGTAGACATTGTTAATGTTTATAATGATATTAAATGGCATGCTCCAAAACTAAAATACGGTCACTTGCTTTGTGTGCCGTTAAGCGATGAGCCAGAAAGTCCATGTATTATTATTGTTAAGGATGCAAACAAGATACCTGAGGTACTAGATATGAATGAAATCTGGTAATGAGTGGATTAAGCATCAAAACTGAAATGTCAGCAATAGACACTAAGAATCGTACTTGGTACAATAGTCTCACTGACGAAGAAAAGAAAAAAGTAAGTCCTTGGATGCTGATGCGATATGCCAGTAGTGTAAAGCATGATATTACAGAGTTCGAAGAACATTACTTAGAGTGGACTAACGAACTAGTTAATGTACACTTTAATACATTGCGACATCATCCAGAATTACAAATGCAACTTTTGCAGGTCGTAGGTATTGGAAAGAACCAGTTTCATCCATGGCTTGCACCTGGCAAGCGAGGGAAAAGTGATAAAATGGTTGAATTAGTTGCTGGAAAATACCCGCACCTAAACGATGATGAGATCAATATTTACTTAAATACACTAACTACTAAGCAAACCAAAGATCTACAAGAAGAACTTAGTGAAAAGAAAAAGAGAAATCGCAAATGAAAGACCACTGTTATATCTATAGCTTTGAAGGTATGTCAGCAAGTATTGTTGGTTGGATTATCCAGCAAAGCCCATCTTACAAATCGCATAACTTTAAATTTAGTGAATACTTAGAACTTGAGCGAGAACAAAAGTTCTGGCAACCAGGAGATAGGAATGATATTGATCCTTGGGACAATCATAGTGAAGATACAGATAATTGGACACATGCTTATATTCAAGCTATTGAAAAAAACGATAATGACTTTGATTGGATGGATGATTTTGTTGCAAGCTTAGATGTTCGAACAGTGTTTGGACTTAGTTACGGAGCGTACTCAAAACGCAGTGTATGGCATAATCCAAATTGTCATGTTATAATTGTTGGACCGCCGTCTTACGAGCATAAAAATACAAACAAGTATAAAAAAATGTTTGCAATGGCATACTGGAGCAGGAAGTTTGATCAAAACGAACTTGTAGAAAGTCTTGATATGCATGTGCATGATCATCACGGGGACAATGAAGATTACAGAATTGCATTGGGCAGGAGATTGGGCAATGCTAGACAAGAAGCAGCAGATGGTAAATTAGAGTTTTGGCAATTGCAAGCAGCGTATCATCATGAATACCCAGTAGTGCCAGACAATACCCCAGAAAACAAACAACAATTTATTGATGAGGTTTTTGCAGAAGAAATATTTTCAGCTAATAACTTATACAAACTGTTTAAAGAAGACCCAACTGTTATTCATGTTGATCTGTTTAATCTTAATATTCCAGAACTATGCTCAAAACTAGATATTGAGTACTCTTCAGCAATGAGTGAACAATATGACATGTTTGAAAGATTTTGTGATTTCTGTTGCGGTGAAAACTACAAAGATCCACTTGCAAGATTTATAGTTTAGTGCTATAATAAAAGTATGGAAAAAACAACTACAATAGTTAAATTTAAATGTGAATACTGCAACAAAAGTTTTGTTAGAGAGAAAACATTAGCATCGCATACTTGTGAACGTAAACGTAGACATTTACAGCAAGATGACCCAGATGTACGTCTGGGCTATCGTGCATTTCAGTTGTTTTATAGGATTGGTACAAATAGTAAAAAGCCAAAGTCTTATGAAGATTTTGCCAGCAGTAATTATTATAGTGCTTTTGTTAAGTTTGGACTGTATGCTATAGATTTAAAAATGGATAACTTTGAAGGTTACACTACTTGGTTGCTAAAAAATAGTGTTAGATTAGACAGTTGGACAAGTGATAAGAATTTTAATACTTGGAATAAAGAACGTCTTAAAAAAGAGAGTTGCGATCGTGCGGTAGAACGTACTGTTATGTTTATGAACGAATGGGCAGAATCAGAAAATAAAAATTGGACTGACTACTGGACACATGCTAATGTTAATCAAATTGTATTTCATATATGCAGTGGTCGTATTAGTCCTTGGGTTATTTATTCAAGTACAACAGCTCAGGATTTATTGGATAAAATGAATAATGATCAACTTGGGTTAATTGTAGAATATATAGATCCAACATATTGGCAACGTAAATTAAAAACGCATGCAGCAGATTTTGCATGGGTAGAAGGTATTTTAAAATGATTACTACTACAGATATTGATATTGATACAGCAGATAGAAACAAACTACTAAATTGTATCAAAAATACACCTGCAATGATTAGTGACAAGAATCGTGAAAAGAAGCATAACACTGGGGTATACTTTCATGAAGTACCTGAAAATCCATTTAATGGATTATGTACTATAGATCACAAGGAAGCAGAAAACATAGGATATTTTAAAATGGATATTCTTAATGTAAGCGTATACGACGGTATTGAAAGCAATACTGAAATGGATGAATTATTACAAATGGATATCATGTGGGAATTATTTGAACATGAAGATATTGTTAAACGTTTGTTCCATATTCATAGTCATTATGAAGTTGTACGTAGAATGCGCCCGCAGAGTATTGGACAGCTAGCTGCTGTTTTAGGTGTGATAAGACCTGCTAAGAGACATTTGCTAGGAAAAGACTGGAATATTGTATTAGCAGAAGTATGGAAAAAGCCAAGTAATGACGAAGGGTACTTTTTTAAGAAAGCACATGCTCATGCATACGCTATGGCTATTGTTGTACAATTAAACAAAATTGTTAAAGATTCTTTTTCATAAGATTAATTGATCTGCGTTTAATGCGTTTAGTAATACTATTGCTTAGTCTTACTTCAGGACCGCTAATTATCTCCATTTGTTTTACATTAAAACTTTGACAGCAATGTGTAAAATTCCACTTATGCATTAGTGCTATATTAATGGGCAACTTTCTATTTGTTTCCCACCACCAGGTTTCTCCCAACTCCAAAAATCTAATTTTTTCTTCCATCGTTGCCAAGCGGTCATAAACGTATAACGTAGCAATATGAGTATCGACATTCTGTACGATTCCCAAGTATTCATTGCCAGCATGTGCGATAACCGATAAAAATGGATATTCTTCTAATAATGTTTGATATGTTGTATTCATCCTACTTGTATTTATAAGTTTAAAATTTGGTATAATTTGGATAAATATCTATAGTAGGAGACTAATATGAGCAACTATAACACAAGTTACAACATTAATCAGGCAGGCGATTTATATGCACTTGATACACAAACAGATAGAGCAGGTTTAAGCAAATACACCAGCTCACGTGCAACCACAATCAATGCCCCATTGAATTACAGAAAGCAAATGCTTTATAAAGGATTCGACAATGAGTTCTTCTACTATGTAAAAACACAAAACAGTAAACCTTTTGATTTGCGTGGTATGGAAATTACTGCAACAATTATTAACACAGTTACTAATAGTTCAATACTAAGTAGAAAATGCGAAGTAGTTGATTACAAATCTGGACTTATTATGTTTTATGTTCGCAGTGAAAAAGTGTCAAGTATTGAGCCAGGATTATATGAAATTGTATTAAGTTACACTGATACTCGTGGATTAACAAAGCCACTGTTTAGCGATACAAACATGCGTCCAGGCCATGTAGTTGAAGTAACTACAAGTGCAGGATACATTCCATTAAACACCCAAATTGTATCAAATTTTATAGAACAAAACGATAAATTTTATGGTGATATAATGATGGGTCCAGGATATTATGATAAGTCATCAGGCCTGGTAACAGTAGGAACATATGCAACTGATTTTACTGGTAACTTCTTTATTGAAGGTACTGCAAGCCCAGCACCAACAGAAGATGATTGGTTTAAGATTGAGCTTGGTGTACAAGATTATTTTCATTACTTTACTAACTTTACTGGTATCGAACCGTTTAGCTTTAACAGCAATTTAAGATTTTTACGCCCTGTGTACACAAAAACAAATGGATCACTTGACAAAGTAGTTATTAGAGTGTAATATACATGTATGACTCTTATAATAGATTACGCAAAAACTCTGATTCCAGTTAATTGGAAACACAGTCCCAATGGATGGGTCAGTGGTAATTGTCCTATGTGTGTGGTTAATGGAGAAAGTCGTCCAGATACAAAATCACGTGGCGGATTTCACTTTGAAGAAGAAAAGTTTCAGTACAATTGCTTTAATTGTGGATATAGTACTGGGTGGAGTGCTGGCAAAAAACTTAGCCATAGATTAAAAAAATTATTACTACGTTTGGGTGCTGACGAAAGCGATGTACAACGTTTAACATTGGAATTAATGCGTGAAGATGAATTAGCATCAATTCTATATAAACAAAACAAGCGTGATACACCAGTAGTAATTGATTGGCCAGAAATGCAATTACCTGAAGGTACTATGCCGTTTATGGATCATCCTGAAATTGGCAACCCTTGGATTGAAGCGGCTGAGTATATATCAGAACGTGGATTTAATGTTGAAGATCATAGATTCCAATTTACAAATGAAAAGATACCATCACGTATGAACAGGCGTGTTATTTTGCCGTTTTATTATAACAAACGAGTAGTTGGCTATACTGGCAGATGGGTTGGATCTCCTCCAGACGGAATGCCTAAGTATTATAACAAACAGCCTCCTAAAAACTTCGTATATGGATTAGATAGACAAACTGCTGATAAGCGAGTAGTGATTGTTACTGAAGGTATCTTAGATGCAATTGTTACAGATGGTGTTGCTATTGGTAGCAATAACATAAATGATGATCAGGCTAATATCATCGATAGTTTAAATAAGCGAGTAATACTTTTACCAGATGCAGATAGTGCTGGAGCAAAATTTGTTGATACTGCAATTGAGCGTGGGTGGGGAGTTGCATTTCCTGAATGGAGCAATTGTAAAGATGCTGGAGACGCAATGGAAATATACGGAAGATTGTTTACAGTAAAAAGTATACTAGATAGTACAATTGCCAATCCAACAAAAATTAAAGTAATGACACAGCGGTATTGCAAATGAAAAAACGAGCTATTATTTTAGGAACTAGTCACAGTGAGTCATCGTGCAAAACAAATGGCGTATCTGAAACTATAACAGATGGCAGGTGGCATGACTATTTGAAGACAGATCATGATTATGAAGTACTTAATTTAAGTCGTGCAGGTTGTACCGTGCAACAACAAATGATAGTATTAACATCGTACCTTATGGATAACCCAAATGAAAGATTTGACTTAGCTATTGTAGAAGGCAGAAATTTAGAAACCGCAGTTAGTTGCCCTACCTCAAAATTTGAGATGGAAAATAAAGATCCTAATTTTAGTGATACGTATCAGAGTTGGTTAGATCACGATACATCTACTATTGGAATTGCAAAGGGTAACACTTGGCAACCAGTTACAGCAATGGATCAAAGTGAACGTCTAGATAAGGAATATGTTGGATATTATGTGGATTATACATTTAGCTATCAGCATATGGTAGATACATGGACGTGCAATCTTGCTATATGTATGTTATTGGAACGAGTTAGTAAGAAGGTATTTTGGTTCTCTTTTAATGCTCCAGGAGAAATGTCCAATCCAAATAACCCTAAGAATGTATTTGGCAGATATTTAATGGATAAGTATCAAGCAGACTTGGAATCAAGTGTATGTTTAAAATTTAATCCTGAGCAAGGCGGACCAATGCATCCACACCACTATTGTGAATGCAACCATTTAAATAAAGACGGACATCGTGAATTGTGGTATAAAATGTTATATCCAAAATTTAAAGACTTTGTTTGACAGACATACAATAATACTATATATTAATAATAGGAAACACAAAGGTAATATCAATGAGCGAGATTAAAGAATATACACTAGAGCTACAAAAGCTCTTTATGGAATTCCTAGCACATGACCAAGATTCATTTGTTAGAGTAAATGGCATTCTTGATCCAGAATACTTTGATAGAAGTTTGCGTAAGGCAGTGACATTTATACAAGAGCATGCTGAAGGCTATAATGCTCTTCCAGAAAAGCCGCAAATTGAAGCATTAACAGGCTTACAACTGCAAGGGCTAGGGGATCAAATTGATGATCGACATAAAGAATGGTTTGTAGACGAGTTTGAACAGTTTTGTAAACACAAAGCACTTGAACGTGCAATCCTAAACAGTGCAGACTTATTGGAAAAAGGTGAGTTTGGTAGTGTTGAAAAGATAATCAAAGATGCGGTACAAATTGGACTAGCCAAGCATATGGGTACAAACTACTGGGAGAATCCAGCAGAGCGTATTGAGAAAGTACGTGCGGCTCGTGGCGGCACAAGTACTGGTTGGAAAACTATTGATCATAAACTATATGGCGGCGTTAACAGAGGCGAACTTAACATATTTGCAGCAGTATCAGGTGGTGGTAAAAGTTTGTTCTTGCAAAACTTAGCATTGAACTGGGCTACTGAAGGACATAATGTTATCTATGTTAGTTTAGAGCTTAGTGAAGAACTATGTAGTATGCGTCTCGACAGTATGCTTACTGGATTTAACACAAAAGATGTATTTAAAAATGTAGATGATGTTAGTTTAAAAGTAGGTATGCAAGGCAAAAAAAGTGGACGTTTACAAATCGTACAACTTAAAAATGGTATTACTATTAATGATCTAACAGCATACAAGCGTGAGTTAGAAATTAAACATGGTGTAAGATATGATGCCATGTGTGTGGATTATTTGGACTTGATGATGCCTGCTGGTGTTAAAGTTAACGTAAGCGATATGTTTGTAAAGGACAAATATGTATCAGAGGAATTGCGTAACTTTGCAGTAGAACATGATTTGCTATTTGCAACAGCCTCGCAGTTGAATCGTGGTGCTGTTGAAGAAGTAGAATATGATAATAGTCATATTTCAGGTGGTATTAGTAAAGTTAATACAGCAGATAATGTTATTGGTATCTTTACAAGCCAAGCAATGCGTGAACGTGGACGCTATCAAATCCAGTTTATGAAAACTCGTAGTAGTGCTGGGGTTGGACAAAAGGTTGATTTAAAGTTTGATGTAGAAGGATTGCGCATTAGTGATTTAGATGAAGATGACGCAGATAACGAAACACATGCAGTAACTAGTATCTACGACAGAATTAAGAAGAAAACAGAAGTAGGGGCAAAAGCTGAAAGCTTGTCTGAGAATGCAGCGGCTGAAAAAGCTATTGATAATTCAGATCGATTACGTAGTATTTTAAAGAAACAAGACTAATAAACATTTTATGCTAAATACAGTATATAAGTTACCACGGAGTTGATATAATGAAAAAAATGACACGTTCATTGCTAGAAGAAATTAATAGCATTACGCCAAGTAGAGATAAAAATCATTTACTTGAAAGTAGAGGCATCAATGCCATCAGTAGTATTATTAATCTATTAGAAATGATTGAAAATAGCTATAGTAAAGAAGATGCTTCTGATCTACAAAAACGTATCATGCTTAGTATTAAGAATCGTGACAATGATAGATTTGTTCGTGGTATTAAAAAACTGAGATCAAATAAATGAAAATTAAAGATATTTTAGGCGGCAAAAAGACACGCACTAGTAGAGACAATAGAAAACATCGTAAAGTTCAGCGTGATTCTTTATATACTATAGATGCAGGAGATTTAGGCGAAGCGTTTGGCCGAGCTGCATTTACACAACAGCTAAAAAAGCATGGAATTGATGCAGACAAAATGCATTCAGATAATGTTAAAGATGCTAAAGCCGCTAAAAAAAGATCTAAAGATGCTGATAAAGATTTAGCTGATTATAGAAAAAAAACTGGTGTTAATTCAGACCTTAAAGAATCTAAAGGACGTGATATCAATCACGTTGAAGATTTAGTAATATTTTATGGTAAGCAAGGCGGCCAACGAGCAGTCAATGCATTACGCAGTTTAGAAACAAGCCCACAAGACACTACTATTAAATGGGACGGCTCGCCAGCCGTTGTATTTGGTCGTGACGATGCAGGAGAATTTATTCTAACTGATAAAAGTGGATTTGGTGCAAAAGGTTATGACGGCAAAGTAAAAAGTCCAAGTGATTTACAAAAAATGTTCTTAAACAGAAAATTAAAAGATCCAAGTAAAAAAGAAGAACGTAAAGCATTTGCTAAAAAAATGGCAGGTATTTGGCCAGCATTTGAATCAGCTACGCCTGCAGATTTCCGTGGATTTATTGCAGGAGATCTTATGTATACTAGTACGCCAGGTCTTAAAGACGGCAGATTAGCATTTCAACCAAACACAACAATGTACTCAGTTGATCCAGATAGTGATATTGGCGGAAAAATTAGCCAAAGTAAAGTTGGCGTTGTAGTACATGTTCAAATGGATAGTGACGGTAATAAAAGTAAACCAGATACAACTAATTTCCAAGCAGGAGACTTACTAATACTTCCTCCAGTAACTATTAGCTCAAATCAAGATACTAAAGACTTTGCTGGACCGTTACAAAAATTAGAGCAAATGGTAGGCAGTGCTGGTTCTAGTATTGACTCACTAATTAATCCACCAGATGAACTAAAAATGAAAGATTTCCAAAACTTATTATATGCATACATTAACAGTACGGTTAAAAGTGGCGAAACTCCAGGCGCAGGCTTTGTTGAGTGGCTAAAAAATGCAAAGGTAAGTGATATTAAAAAACAACGTGTAGCACAATGGGTATCAGACAACAAAGATGGATTTAATTCATTATGGCAACTTGTCAATGGCATTTCTACTGTTAAAGATAAAATGATTGCAATGCTTGATAGTCAACCTGCAGAAATTGAAGCATACACAGACGGTCAACGTGGCGGAGAAGGCTATGTAGTTGGCAAGGATGTAAAATTAGTTAATCGTGCTGGATTTACAAAAGCAAATGCAACAAGGGAAAGATAATGGACAAGTATACAGCAAGCGAATGGGCATTAATTGAAGGTGGACACCCTCTTCCTGAAGATGACAAAGGGTTAAAGTTTTTTCAAGAGCTTGGCGAAGCACGTATGTTTAAAACTCGCGATCAAGTATCTAAATCAGGTGCAAATACTCTTACTAACCATATGTTTGCTAATTTATTAAGCTTGTATATTATGAGCAATGATTATAATTATGCTCCTGTAGCAAAAAAGTATGCAACTAAAACCGCATCTATGGGCGGATTTGGTAGACCTAGTCCAGGTGGCACAGATTTGTATCAAACTATTCATAGTTTAGAACACCCTGAGTATTTTAAAGGCGATGCAAAAGCATCAATGCACATGGGAAAGGTTAATGTTGACCAAGTAAAAGTTAAAAGATTTTTAAATGGTATTAAGACAGGAAACCTAACGCCACAGCAAGCAAGCTCATTTTTTATGAAGCTTGAAAGAGATTTAAAAATTACTGACCCCAAATTACGTGCAACACGTAGACTTGGACAAGATTGGTCAACTTTAAATTCACAACAACGCCAGTTAGTTGGTAATCATTTATCTAGATATTATCGTAGTGATGCAATGCGTAGCGATATGGCTCCGCTTTTTAATAATTTTGCTAAAGATAATAAACTAGTACTAACACCAAGCAAAACAGCTAAAATTGCAAAATCAATTGCACGTAAAGCTGGTTCGTTTGCAGCTGGTTATATGATAGGTAAGAATTTGGACGTTTAATGTCAACACAAACACAAGATAGCTACCAGATAATAACACTGGTAGATATTACTAATACTAAATGCACAAACCCAAAGGGTAACTCGCTAGAATATAAACAACAACAAAATCTTAATAGTTTTTTACAAACATTAAGTATGCGAGCGCAACCATTAAATATATCTGTAACTCAACAGAATGATCCACATTTGGGAGATTGTTGGATATTGCAATTTGATTGTGATATTAGTAAAGCATGGAATAGCGGAGATAATCCAATTCATTATATTAATAGTGACTTGCATAACATACCAGTAACATTGGGAGAGCAGTATATTGATACTGGAAATAATACCTATAACACGTATGTTAAAATTGTATAAGAATGCATAAATATATATGTATTGAGCTTGATGCTCTTTATTGAGAATATCAGCTTAGGTGAATTAAACCATGACAATATCAAGACTGGAGCGTGAAAATCTAGAGGCACATGTAGATTTGTGTGCGGAAAGGTATCGCGTATTGGAAGAGAAATTAATTAGATTAGAAGGCAAGGTAGATAACTTAGCTGATTCTATGGCAACTATGGCTGAAAAGCAAGTAAACGATAAAGTATCAGGTAACAAATTAGTTATTGGTGCGGCAGCAACGGTGATTGCTGGCTTATTGTCAACAATAGTATTATTGTTGTTAAACTTACAAAATATATCACCACTAATAGGCTCATAATGAAATTTTTAACAGAATCATATAATACAGTAGTATCAGAATCAAAAGTTGTGTTTGCTCGTCGTGGCAAATCAGTAATTAAGAAATTCCGTTGTACTGTTGGTAAGCGCAAAGGTCGTGTGGTAAGTAGTCCACAGGCATGTGTTGCTCCTTTTGACCTAAAAAAACGTTTTGTAATGAAACGTACTAAAGCTAGTAAAGGTGCTAGAATGTCTAAAAAAGCACAACGTACTAAGCGTACTAATCCAGCAAGTAAAATTGCCGCAAGATTAAATAAAGCAAGATAATCATATAACTAAATAATTTTCAACGTATATTATACAGCGTATGATTGTATTATGGATAAATAACTATACAACAGCTCTAAGGAAATAATAAAATGGAAATTAAAGGCGATTCAATCATTGACACAGTAATAGAATATGCTAGTATGAAGTTTGGTAGAGAGATACCAGCAGAAGAAATTAGTAAACAGCTTAGAGAGTTAAAGCTATCCCAGACATTGGATCTGGTTGATGCTATGAAGACTGAAGACAGTGACCGTTTCTTAGAACATATTGACATTACAATTGACGAAGCATACGGATCAGCAGGCACAGGTGCAGCAAGTAGAGCCACCCAACGTAAACAAAATACTTTAAATGCCCAAATGAATAGAGCAGATAAAAAAGATAGAGCAGTACGTGGCGGCGGCGCTGAAAGAACAACAGCAGGTGTAGGATCAGGCACAGGTATAAGAAAACCAGCAAGTCCAGAAGATGGACAAAGAGACACAAATACAGTACAAAGCCAAGGAAATGCAGACGAGATCGAACGTCTTAAATCATTAGTAACCAAGATGGCGTCCAAAAGATGAAACTTGTTGAAACACCAGGCGGTGTAAATGTATTTTTAAGTAATAGAGAATTCAAAATGTGGGAAGGACTTAGCACCGAACAATGCAAAGCTGACCTAAGTGAGAGAGAACAACATGTAGCACAAGAACTTGTGCGCAAAGGTGTAGTAACAAGATCAATCAGAGAAAAGAAAACTTATTATAGTCGCATCAGGAGCAGTCTTGGTGAGTGCGGAAATCATTAACAGGAGCCTACCATGTCATCACCAGAAACAAAAGCAATGCAAGATATCTTAGATAAACTTAGTAATGCACATACTAATCCAGAACCAAGATTATCGTCAGACGGTAAAGTTGTACCTAATAGCGTTAGTACAGACGCTAAAGAGATGTATAGTATCTTGGAAAAATTACAATCAGCAACAGCAAATACAGAGAGTGTAGAAACTGTTGTTAACGAAAGTGTTAGTTCTACAAATGATAAAAGTTTCACTATTGGCGGCATTAACGTAACACTAGACAAACGTAGTGTATACGGATATAAAAAAACATATTATACTATTTGTGAAGACGACATTCCATTATATACTGATTTGGCATTATTTGAAAGTACTATGGCAATTATTAAAGCAATGCTTTCTAATAAGTCATCAAGTTCAGTAGTAACCCGCATTGTAGAACTAGATGCACAGTATTCTAATCAATTTGATGAAGCTGCAGGCTATAAAAAACGTGCTAAAGTAATTACCGAAAGTACAAAATACGATGTTTATATGGCAAAGCACAGTGTTTCTGTAGGTAAAATGAAAAATATTAAAGCAAACATTAAAAAGTTACTTTAATTAGCCGCCTTGCATAAATACTATTATAACAGAAACTAGCGAGGAAAATTCTATGATTTTAAGTGATCTGCAAGAGAACGCATTTGCGAAGCTACAAAAAACACTATCAGAAGTGTTCGATGTAAACGTGAATTTTAAAGCGTCTAAAAACAAACTAACATTAATGTCAGAATCAACTGATACACGTATTCAACAAATGCGTGACAGTGGTATTGACCAATCAAACAAAGACTATCAAAAATTACTTCTTATTAAAGAAGGGTTAACAATAGCAATTAGCACAGCCAAGGAAGAAACAGTGAACAACATTACTGAATCAGCGGACCTAGATCAGGCCGAAGTATTATTAGCAGCTAAACAAATGGCCGACGATCTACAAAAGATGGCGGAAAATTTAGCAAGTATGCAAGTGGAAGACCTTATGTCAATCACTAATGCAATGAAAGAAGAAGTTGGAACAGCAGAAGCAGAAGCATTTAATGCCGCAGCAGAAGCAGCAATTGGATCAGCTCTTGAAGCAGTAAAAACTGCAAATGACCAAGTAAGTAACGCAGTGCTAACAGCACAAGGTCAACCAGTAACAGACA
>Ga0233426_10000362_pt1 | contig 49838 bp, 42 predicted proteins | sample SI_118_April2016_6_FD_179875 | JGI IMG/M metagenome (GOLD analysis project Ga0233426, IMG submission 179875) | Seawater microbial communities from Saanich Inlet, British Columbia, Canada - SI_118_April2016_10_MG | ecosystem: Environmental > Aquatic > Marine > Inlet | place: Canada: British... | reverse complement strand
CCAGCACACGCACATAGTGAGACTGGTATAAGAAGGTGTGAACAAGAATGAAGAACTTAGTTAGTTTTATTACAGCAACCGCCTTTGCGTGTGGCATTCCAATATTTGCAGACGCAGCCAGTTTTAACTGTGCAAAAGCAAGTACTGCGAACGAGATTGCAATATGTAGCGACGACGAGCTTTCTACGTTAGATGAAACGCTTGCTGCAGTTTATAAACAAGCACGTGGCAGCGTGTCTGACGCTAAAAGGTTAAAAGGTGAGCAAGTTAATTGGATTAAAAGTCTTGGCACGTGCGATGGTAATGTCGATTGTTTAATAAGTGCATATAGAAGTAGGATTCTAGTGCTTGATTATTTAGACGGAACAATTGCCGTAAAATCTAATTCTCTCCAAGACCGAATTTCACAGCTGAACGAGCAAGAAGAAATTTTGGTTTTACGTGAGAATGCATTGACAACAGAATTGCGAGCGTTGAATTTGGAAATTGAACGTTTTGAAGAAGAGAAGTTAGCCTTCGCAAAGTTGAAAGACGCGCCAATAGTTGCTGAAGAACTCAGCTCAGAAAAGCAAGATAGCACTCAAACTCAAAGTTGTCAGTATGCAGCGATTGATGGGGAGAAACTATCTTTAAGTAAATGTGCAGGTTTTCTTATTAAAAGTGCTGAAACATTTAACCAAAAACCGTTTTTTCCCGATGGCATACCGACTTTCTTCTGGGAGGTCGATCAATCGTGTAAATATCTACCTAGTTTATTGGATAATACACAAGAAACTCATTTAGAATTTGGAAAAGCAAGCCTATCGGTTAAGCTTTTAGCTGGCAATGTTGACGCTATGAAGTCCACCATAAACGCGTGTATGACTTTAATTAAAAACCATAGTCAGTAAGAAATATTATGTATCACACTATAAGCATATGTATGATGCGCTATATAAGTAATTGTAAGTTAAATATAAATTAACATACCGAATAGCCAAGCGTTAATCTTTCCATTTCGGATTTTGGAAAGGGCCTGCGCAAAAGCGTGGGCCCTTTTTGCATTATATACAAGGGGTATCCAAATGCCTGTAGGTGTATTTGACAGCGGACTTGGCGGCCTGACCGTCTTTGAGGCGATCCGCAAACGGATACCGGATCAGCCGTTGGTTTACTTTGGTGATAACGCGATTGCGCCGATTGGTGTGCGTGATTCTGAGGATATATACAACATTACAACGCGGGCTTGTGAGCGATTGTTTGATCAAGGGTGCAATCTTGTGATCCTTGCGTGCAACACTGCATCCGCCGTGGCGCTAAAGCGGATGCAGGAGAATTGGGTTCCAAAGGATAAACGCGTTCTCGGTGTGTTTGTGCCGATGATCGAAGCCATGACCGAACGCAATTGGGGCGATCAGTCGCCGCCACGCGAAGTTGCAGTGAAACAAGTTGCCCTGTTTGCCACACCAGCAACTGTTGCCAGCCGTGCGTTTCAACGGGAATTGGCGTTTCGCGCAGTTGGTGTCGATGTAGAAGCACAGCCCTGTGGCGGCCTTGTGGATGCATTAGAAGACAATGATTTAGAACTAGCAGAAGCATTGGCCCGATCCCACGTTGCGGCGCTGAAACGCAGGATGCCAAACCCGCAAGCCGCCGTTTTGGGGTGCACACATTACCCGATCCTAGAAACCATTTTCCAAGATGCGCTTGGGTCAGATGTGTCTGTTTACTCGCAAGGGCGCTTAACAGCCGCGAGCCTTGAAGATTACCTGCGCCGCCATCCTGATATGGTCGGTGATGCGGGCGAAACACGTTGCTTCACATCTGGCGACTCTGATGTCGTTAGCATCGCTGCCACACGGCTTATTGGCCGAAAAATGGTGTTTGACGGCGTATAATGCGCTGGCGAACACCGAAACCCTCAGAACTTGATCATCAACGGTTGATTGCGCGCGTTTGTGTATTGCCGTAAATCACACATGACTTTGAAGGAAACGGCCATGACGACGTCTAAAAATATCGCAATTCTTGGGGCTTCTGGCTATACTGGCGCCGAACTTGTGCGCCTTATCGCAACCCACCCACAAATGGAAATCAAGGCGCTTACGGCTGACCGCAAAGCTGGCCTTGAATACGGCCGAGTGTTCCCACATCTGCGTCATTTGAATTTGCCGAAACTGACCACAATCGCAGAAGTCGATTTTGCAGGTATCGATATGGTGTTTTGTGCATTGCCGCATGCGACCAGCCAAGAAGTAATCGGAACCTTGCCAACTCATGTGAAAATCGTGGACCTCTCCGCAGATTTCCGCCTCCGTGATCCACAAACCTATGCCAAATGGTATGGTGGCGAACACACACAACAAGAGCTGCAAAAAGAAGCGGTTTACGGCCTTACCGAATATTACCGGGAACAGATTAAAACCGCACGGCTTGTGGCGGGAACTGGTTGTAATGCGATGACGGGATTGATGCCAATCCTACCTTTGCTTGCGGCAGACGTGATCGAGGCCGATGACATAATAATTGACCTAGCAACGGGCGTATCTGGGGCAGGGCGCAGTGCAAAAGAAGGCATGCTGCACTCCGAAGTTTCCGAAGGATACCGCGCCTATAACGTGGCTGCACACCGTCACTTGGCCGAGTTTGATCAGGAAATGTCGCTAATTGCAGGCAAATCTGTCGAAGTCACATTCACCCCACACTTGCTGGCGCAAAATCGCGGTATCCTTGCGACCATTTACGTGAAGGGTGATGCAGATGCGATCTACGCAGCGCTCAAAGCAAAATACTACGAGGAACCTTTCGTTTATCTCCTCCCGTTTGGTGAGGCCCCTGCAACGCAACACGTGCGCGGATCTAATTACTGCCACCTCGGTGTAATCCCAGACCGCAAACCAGGGCGTGTCATGGTATTCTCGACGCTCGATAACCTGACCAAAGGATCATCTGGTCAAGCCATTCAAAACGCGAACCTCATGTTGGGTCTAGCCGAAACGATGGGCCTAGAAATGGCGCCATTGTTCCCGTGATAACCCATCCATTGATCACTGTTCCAGGGGATGCCTTTAGTGCGTTTCTGGCACGAGGCGGCGATATGCAGGCGGGCTACATTGCCTATTCACTGCTGCTTGCAATCTTTCCGTTCCTCATTTTTTGTGTCTCGCTTACCGGCTGGGCTATTGGGGATGATCGTAGTGCCGAGGCCGTGGGGGTTTTGTTTGAATTTGCGCCAAAATATCTTGCAGAAGTTCTGCAACCAGTCCTTGAGGAGGTTTTGGCGCATGACCACGGCCTGTTTACGATCTTTATCGTTTTGGCGATCTGGGCTGCGATGCGCGCAGTTGAGGCAATAAACCGCGCCTTTGATGGCATTTACGGTGAACGTGATGGCAGTGTTTGGATAAGGCGTAAATCCAAGGCGCTGGTCACGGTTATTGTGTCCGCAATCGCTGCGGTCATTCTTGGCCTGTGCATTCTTCTTGCTCCAGCATTGATCAATATCATCGAAGATTTCACCAGTTGGGATATCCCAACGAATATCACAATCATGCGCTACACTGTTGGTGTTGTTGTGTTTTATATTCTGATGTGGACCCTGCACTGGTATTTGCCGAACCATCATGCTCGGGGATTTCCGCGTTGGCCCGGCGCTCTGTTTTCGACAGTCACATGGTTGATTATGGCAACAGGATTGTCGTTCTACCTCGCGTATTCTGGCACCTATTCTGTCACATACGGGGCATTGGCGGGGATCGTTATCACAATGTTGTTCCTCTACTTTTCTGGCGCTATCATACTATTTGGTGCAGAACTAAACGCAGCAATCGCGCGACACAAAAACGGGACGTAACCGATGGCAGGATTAAAGAAAAAGCGCCGCATTCAACTTATCGCGTTGGGATTTGGCTGCATGATTGCAGCTTTTGGCGCGATTTATTACGCGGCAGGTGATGCATTCCAATACTTTTATAGCCCAAGCGATATCGTTGAAAACCGTCCCGTTGATGGCAAGGTCATCCGAATTGGCGGCTTGGTCGAAGTTGGTTCAATTCAAAAAAACGGTGCAATGACCACGTTTCTTGTCACCGATGGTGCAGCCACGCTTCCTGTGCAATTCACCGGCATCGTTCCAGATTTATTCACCGAAGGCCAAGGCATGATCGCGACTGGGATGTTGGAAAGTGGAACCTTCCAAGCCGATGAAATCCTTGCAAAACATGACGAAGAATACATGCCCAAAGAGGTTGCGGATGCTCTTAAAAAACAGGGTGTTTTCAAACCCTCTGCCGACTAGCGTACGCCCCATCTACTGATTTTTAGTATATTTTTTGCAGACTTGCTTGTCTCTGATTGATCAGAATTGAGGAAGCGAATGCAAAGTGTTGATGAAATTGCCCGTGAAATTGTCCGTCGTGAAGGTGGATATGTGAATGATCCTGACGATCCGGGCGGTGCTACAAAGTACGGAGTCACTATTCACACAATGCGGCGCCTTGGTTTGGATTTAACACAAGATGGGCGTATCGACGCGCATGATGTCAAAGCATTGAGCGAGGCGGAAGCTGTTGAAATATTCAAAACTCATTATTTCACAAAGCCGCAAATTGGCGAACTACCGAGACCTTTGCGGCCAAGTGTTTTTGATATGTACGTCAATTCTGGAGGTAATGCGATTAAGATCCTTCAAAGGGTCCTAAAGCAGTTCGGCCATCCAGTTACTGTCGATGGGCAGCTCGGACCAGCCTCTATCGCAGCTGTTAAGGCAGCACATTCCAAGGCAACCGATCACTTTGTTGACGCCTACGGAATTGCACGGCGCAATTATTACTATGCTCTTGCTGATAGGCGTATTGCATCGCGAAAATACGCCAAAACACGTGCAGGCGGGAAGGGCGGCTGGATCACCCGCGCTGAAGAGTTCATTTCAAAAAAATATCACTTGTCCGCAGCCGAACATAAAAAGAGGTGTCAAAAATGGGCCTAATCAGGGATATCTTGGGTATTGGCAAAGCCGTTAAGGGTGTTGCTGAAGTCTTTGTGGTTAACAAAACAGAAAATGCCGCGTTTGAGCATTTAGAACATTCAGCTGCTCTCGATCAATTTGCACAAGAGTTTCGCCGCCGCCGCGGAAATTGGTTTAACAATATCATTGATGGCTTGAATCGTCTGCCGCGTCCAATTTTAGCACTCGGGACCGTAGGATTGTTCGTTTTTTCTATGGTCAATCCAATCGGGTTTTCTGAACGAATGATAGGCCTTGATACTGTTCCGCGTGAGCTATGGTGGCTTTTGGCCGCAATTGTTTCATTTTATTTTGGTGCACGTGAAATGCATTACGTTCGCAACCAACGTGTTGGCCGGCCCATCCGAAGTGTCACGCCGCAAGGCCCGGCTCTCGTTGACACCGAAGAAAATGCAGCGCTTGCAGATTGGGCGCAATCGCAGCCAGACGGATAGGCTGGCGCGACAACTCGCGCGTATAATTGAATTGTTGCAGCTGTCTCGCGTGCTATACGCTATCTCAAACACTCTGAGGCAGCTTCATGATTGCAGAAATAGGCCACTTCGCGGTTCTTCTCGCCTTTGCCATTGCACTGGTCCAATCGGTGATTCCATTGATTGGCGCGCAAAAAAACTGGTCAGGGTGGATGCGCCTTGGCGATAGCGCCGCGCTGTCCCAATTTGTGCTTGTCGCGATCAGTTTTGGCGCACTAACCTACAGCTTTGTAGTGTCCGATTTTTCATTGCAATTGGTTGCAGGTAACTCTCATTCGGCCAAACCGATGCTTTATAAAATAACGGGGGTTTGGGGCAATCACGAAGGTTCAATGCTTTTGTGGATTCTCATTTTGGTGTTTTACGGTGCCTTGGTCGCGCTGTTTGGGCGAAATCTACCAGCCGCGCTGAAGGCCCGTGTTTTGGCTGTCCAGTCGATGATTTCAACAGCATTTCTTGCTTTTTTGATCTTCACATCAAACCCCTTCACACGGTTGACCAACCCACCGCTTGATGGCAATGACCTCAACCCGCTTCTCCAAGATCCAGGTCTCGCGTTCCATCCCCCCTTCCTCTACCTCGGATACGTTGGCCTCTCGATGTCTTTCTCATTCGCTGTGGCTGCCTTGATAGAGGGCCGTGTTGATGCCGCCTGGGCACGATGGGTGCGTCCGTGGACCTTGCTTGCGTGGATCACTCTTAGCATCGGCATCGGGCTTGGCTCTTGGTGGGCCTATTATGAACTTGGCTGGGGCGGATGGTGGTTCTGGGATCCTGTCGAAAACGCCAGCTTTATGCCTTGGTTGATTGCTGCTGCACTGTTGCATTCGGCCGTTGTCGTTGAAAAACGTGACGCGCTAAAGGCGTGGACAATTCTTCTGGCCATTCTCGCATTTTCCTTCTCGCTTATCGGTACATTTATCGTGCGTTCAGGCGTCATTACCTCTGTGCACGCCTTTGCCAATGACCCCGAGCGCGGTGTGTTCATCCTTGCGATCTTAACCATTGCCATCGGCGGTGCGCTTACCCTTTTTGCAGCCAGAGCAGGGCAAATGCGCACGAACGCGGTTTTCTCGGTTTTTAGTCGCGAAAGCGGTCTTATCTTAAACAATCTGTTGTTGGTTGTCGCAACCGCTGTGGTGTTTTTTGGGACTATTTGGCCTCTCATTGCCGAACTCACAAGTGGGCGTAAGCTCTCGGTTGGGGCGCCTTTCTTTGAAACAGCTTTTACGCCTTTCATGGTGGTTTTATGCTTGGCGTTGCCGATTGGGGCGATTTTACCGTGGAAACGCGCAGTTATTGCGACGTCTTTCAAACATCTTCGGGGTGCATTGGCTTTGTCCGTCGCTCTGGGTGTGTTAGTTTGGTCTTTGCAAACGGGTGGCAGGATGCTGGCACCCTTTGGCCTTGCTTTGGCTGCCTGGCTTGTTCTTGGGGCCATCCTCGATCTGCTGTTGCGCGCCCGTTACACCGCCGGCACACCTTCCGAAACACTGCGCCGTTTGCGTAAACTACCGCGATCAGATTGGGGCAAAGCCGTGGCGCATGCTGGCCTTGGTTTTTTGGTTTTTGGGATAGCGGCCATCACCGCATGGGAGCAAGAAGACATTCGCACTGTTGGTATCGGTGATCGCTTTGCGCTTGGGCAATATGAATTTGTATTTAATGGCGTTGAGAAAACCAACGGGCCGAATTATTCGGCACAAACTGCCCGCGTAACCGCGTATAGAAATGGTGCAAAAATCGGTGAGATGTTTCCGGAAAAACGGTTCTATCCAGTTCAAAATATGCCAACGACCGAAGCTGCCATACACAGCAATCTGTTTCGGGATGTATATATTTCGCTAGGCGAGGATCGTGATGGGCAGGTTTGGGCCATGCATACCTACATTAAACCCTTCATCGCATGGATTTGGATAGGTACCATCGTAATGGCACTGGGTGGTTGTCTGAGCCTCACTGATCGCCGATACCGCATTGCATCAGCTGCGCGTCCCAAACGGGCAATTACACCGCAGCCTGCCCAATGATGTTGCGCACCCTTATTTTCATCCTCTGCATTGTCGCGACACCCGTTTTCGCGGTGCTACCAGACGAAGTTCTTGATGATCCAATCCTAGAAACCCGTGCACGCGCATTGTCAAAAGAACTACGCTGTCTTGTATGTCGCAATGAAAACATCGACAGCTCGAACGCAGGAATTGCGCGCGATTTGCGTCTTTTGGTGCGCGAGCGGTTGGTCGCGGGCGATTCCGACACCGAAACACTTGATTTCATAGTGGATCGTTACGGCGAATATGTTTTGTTGAAGCCCCGCTTCACCGCGCGAAACGCAATCCTATATTTGGCAGGGCCAATGACGTTACTGATCGGCGTGGGCTTTTGTGTGTTTTACATTCGCCGCAGGACGCCAGCTGTTAAAAACTCTGACCGCCTTACGCATGCCGAAGTGAAACGCCTATCAGAACTTCTGGATGATTAACGCCACGTTTTCCCTTTTCAAAAGGGGCGGTGCGGCTACACTGATGGCATTCAAACGCGGAGCCGTTCCATGGACTATGATACCCTTCTTTATGATCTAACAGACAAGGTTGCGACAGTTACGCTGAACCGCCCTGATGTCCTGAATGGTCTGACAACACAAATGCGCGCTGAACTGCTCCATGCGGTTAAGAAAGCCGAAACAGAAGCGCGTGTCCTCGTTCTGACTGGGGCAGGGCGTGGATTTTGTGCAGGCCAAGATTTAGGCGATGCCGCAAAAGTGGCGAACATCGACCTTGAGGGCACGTTGCGCGACGAATACGAACCCATGTTGCACGCGATCTTTGATTGCCGCATTCCAACGATCGCTGCTGTAAACGGAATGGCGGCTGGTGCTGGGGCAAACCTTGCCTTGGCAGCCGACGTCGTGATCGCCGCCGAAAGTGCCTCGTTCCTGCAGGCGTTTTCGCGTATTGGATTGATCCCAGATGCGGGCGGCACGTATTGGCTCCCTCGACAAGTGGGGATGGCGCGGGCAATGGGGGCGGCGTTATTCGCAGAACCTGTTAGCGCGATGAAGGCCGCGGAATGGGGCATGATTTGGGAAGCTATACCTGACAGCAGTTTCAAAGCGGTGGTGCAAACCCGCGCCCAGCATTTGGCAAATGGCCCAACCGAAGGCTACCGTTTGATCAAGAAAGCCATGCGCGCCAGCATTGATCACACGCTTAGTGAACAGCTTGAAACAGAAGCCCATTTACAAGGTCAAGCAGGTCGTACTTCGGATTTCAAAGAGGGCGTAATGGCGTTTCTTGAAAAACGCAAAGCACAGTTCGAGGGGCGCTAGTCTTTTCATTTTATAACGATACCGAGCAACAAGCGTTAGAACGAAAAAAGCCGCCTCAAAGGGCGGCTTTTTATCGTTTTGGGTGTTTTACCGGTCTTCAACATCCACGTAATCGCGCAATGTTTCGCCTTTATACAGCTGGCGTGGGCGGCCAATTTTCTGTGTTGGATCACCAATCATTTCTTTCCATTGCGCAATCCAACCCACTGTGCGTGACAGCGCGAAGATCGGTGTGAACATCGACGTTGGGAAACCCATCGCCTCTAGGATGATGCCAGAATAGAAATCCACATTCGGGAACAGTTTCTTGTCCTTGAAATACGGGTCTTCCAGCGCGATACGTTCCAATTCCTTAGCAACTTGCAACTTGGGATTGCTGCCAACACCTAGAAGTTCCAGCACTTCGTCAGCGCTTTCTTTCATCACTGTTGCGCGCGGGTCGTGGTTTTTGTAAACGCGGTGACCAAAGCCCATCAAGCGGAATGGGTCGTCTTTGTCTTTTGCACGCGCAATAAATTCTGGAATACGATTAACTGAACCGATTTCTTCCAACATTTCCAAACAGGCTTGGTTTGCACCACCATGTGCAGGGCCCCACAAACAGGCGATCCCTGCCGCGATACAGGCAAACGGGTTCGCGCCTGAAGACCCAGCAAGGCGCACAGTAGAGGTAGATGCGTTTTGCTCGTGATCCGCATGCAGCGTGAAAATACGATCCATTGCACGCGCCAAGATTGGGTTCACTTCGTAATCTTCAGCTGGAACAGCAAAACACATCCGCAAGAAGTTTGACGCGTAATCTAGATCATTGCGGGGATACACAAAGGGCTGACCGACGTGATATTTATAGGCATAGGCCGCAATCGTTGGCATTTTTGCAATCAGGCGAATAGATGCAACTTCGCGCTGCCATTCATCTTTGATGTCAGTGCTGTCATGATAAAACGCAGACATCGCGCCAACCACGCCCGTCATAATCGCCATTGGATGCGCGTCGCGACGGAAGCCACGGAAGAAATTCATCATCTGCTCGTGCAGCATCGTGTGGTTTGTCACCCGAGTTTCAAAATCTTCTAGATCCTGCGCGCTTGGTAATTCACCGTACAAAAGCAAGAAACACACCTCGAGGTAGTGCGATTTTCCTGCCAATTGATCAATTGGATACCCACGGTGCAACAATTCGCCTTTGAACCCATCAATAAACGTAATGGTACTGTCACAGGCCGCAGTAGACGTGAAACCAGGGTCGTAAGTAAACACGTCGCCTTGGGCATACAACTTGCGAATATCAATCACATCAGGTCCCACAGATGGCGAGTGAATCGGCAGTTCGAGTTCCTTATCACCAAAGGTTAGCTTTGCTGTTTTTGGGCTATCTGTCATGCGACATCTCCTAATATTATTCGAACAGGTCAGGGCCTGCTACATGTTTGAGTTGCCATGCATTAGGTGCCCATAGTGGCATCCTGCAGCCGGCCAAGAGTTTCCTCTTTGCCCAGTTCTGCCATCATGTCAAAAACTGACGGAGATACTGTGCGCCCAGTTAAAGCAACCCGCAAAGGCTGTGCGATTTTACCGAGCTTTAGGTCATTGGCCGCCGCAAATTCTTGCAAACAGGCCTCTAATCCTTCGACGTCCCAAGTAGCATGCTGCAACGCAGCGGTCAATGCTTTCAGTATACCACGGGATACTGAATCCAGCAGCTTCTCAGCCGCCTCATTTGGCTCAAACGGGCGTGTACCCAGTGCAAAATACGCCTTTTCCATCAGATCACCCAGTTTTTTGGACCGATCCTTAACCAAAGGCATTACTTTACGTAATTTCTCACGATCTTCGGCACTCAGCGCAGGTTGCCCAATCGCGTTCAAATAGACCTCGCAATCCTTCAAAAGAACTTCATCTGGCGTGATCCCGATTTGAAACCCGCCAACAGAATCCAGCTTTTTCAAATCCAATCGGGCAGGGGACTTACCGAGCCCATTAAAATCGAACCACTCAACGGCCTGTTCGGTTGTGAACAACTCGTCATTTCCGTGGCTCCACCCCAACCGGGTCAAATAATTGCGCATGGTCGCCGGCGTGTACCCCATTTCGCGATATGCTTCCGCTCCGAGCGCACCGTGACGTTTCGATAGCTTCTTACCATCATCGCCATGGATCAATGGAATATGCGCGAACACAGGAGTATCCCAACCCATCGCGCGGTAAATCAGGCTTTGACGCCCCGCATTGATCAAGTGATCATCGCCGCGAATAATATGTGTGACACCCATGTCATGATCATCCACAACCACCGCCAACATATAGGTCGGAGTGCCGTCAGAGCGCAGTAAAACCATATCGTCCAGCGTGTCGGCTTTCCACTTTACCTCTTTCTGGACCTTATCTTTGATCCGGACTTCGCCTTCTTTGGGCGCTTTAACACGTACCACAAAAGGCGCATCTGGCGCATTTGCAGGGGCTACATCGCGCCACGGGCTTTGAAACAACGTCCCACGCCCTTCGGCTCGCGCAACATCGCGAAACGCTTCGATTTCCTCGGGCGTCGAATAACATTTATAGGCCGTGCCATTGTTTAACATGGCTTGCGCCACCTCTGCATGACGATCACGGCGCTCAAACTGGCTTATCGCTTCGCCATCCCAATCAAGGCCAAGCCATTTTAGCCCATCATAAATCGCGGCTGTTGCCTCTGGTGTTGATCTTTCGCGGTCGGTGTCTTCGATCCGCAAAAGAAACTTACCGCCTTGATTGCGCGCATACAGCCAGTTGAAAAGGGCAGTACGTGCACCGCCAATATGCAAAAAACCAGTGGGAGATGGGGCGAAACGGGTAACGACAGTTTGATCGGACATCGAAAAATTAACCTTTTGGAAACCATGACTTTGCAAGGTGAGAACTTCTTATTCGTCGCACGCTCAAAGGACAAGCTCACGATGCTCTTGCACGGGTTCCAAGCCGCCTTGTTTGCCCAACGTCACCGCTTTGCGCTTTGGCTGCCGGTTTGGCTTGGCATTGGCATTGCTATATATTTCGCAATCCGCTTCGAGCCCGATATCAATCACATATTTGCCGTCACCTTTTTTGTTTGCATTTTGGCTGCCTTTGCCTTTGCCTTGCCCGGTTCAATGCGTGTTTTGATGTGGGTTCCAATCTTTGTATGCCTTGGGTTTCTGCTCGCAGTGATGCGGGCGCACACAGTAAACGCTCCCAAACTCTCATGGCATTACTATGGTTCAGTCGAAGGTACCGTCGCACACCTAGATCGTTCCTCCTCTGACAAACCGCGCGTTACGTTGATTGATCCCGTTTTGACGAAAACCGCGCCATACCGCACTCCGAAATTTGTACGCGTAGCCTTGCATTCCAAAACGCCAGGAACGGCCATAGCTCCTGGCGCACGCATTATGATCACGGCCAGTCTATCTCCGCCTGCGGGCCCAGTTGAACCGGGAGGATTTGATTTTCAGCGCAAAGCATGGTTCGACGGTTTGGGCGCAACTGGTTATTCTCGCACGCCACCAATGCTTGCTGTTCCAGCGAACCCAAACACATTTCGGTTACGTGTATTCGCCCTGCGAATGTGGGTGTCTAAACGTATTCAGATCGAAATTCCGGGACAAACCGGTGCTTTTGCGGCAGCCATAATTACAGGGGATCGTAGCCAAATTGATCCCGCACTGTTAACGGATCTTCGCCAAACCAACTTGGCCCACCTTCTGGCGATTTCTGGGCTGCACATGGGCCTGTTGACTGGATTCATCTTTGCGATTGTGCGACTGAGCATCGCGGCGATTCAACCGCTATCTGTACGCTGGCACGGAAAAAAGATTGGCGCAGTGGTCGCGCTGTTTGCAGGGCTATCCTATCTGCTGCTTTCTGGGGCAAACATCGCCACGCAGCGTGCGTTTGTGATGGTCGCCGTCATGCTGATCGCAATTTTACTGGATCGCCCCGAAATCACCCTTCGTGCCGTGGCTATTGCTGCCACGATTATTTTAATTGCACGTCCCGAAAGTTTGACACAGCCTGGTTTCCAAATGTCATTTGCCGCAACAACAGCTCTTGTAGCGACGTTCGAAGCATTGAATAAATCCGAGGCATGGCGCAACTTCAACACAGGCGCGCTACGTTTTGCAGCACCTGTCTTTTCGCTGATTATCGCATCTGCAGTAGCGGGTGCTGCCACGGCTCCTTTCTCTGCTTTCCATTTCAACCAAACGGCGCAATACGGTTTGATCGCAAATCTAACATCGTTACCAATGATGGGGCTAATTGTTATGCCGTTTGCCGTCATCGCAGGCCTGCTATCAGTTGTGGGTCTTCAGGGGCCAGCTTTTTGGGTGATGGGCAAAGGCATTGATTGGATTCTTGGTGTGGCGCATTGGATTGCTAACCTTGATGGCGCTGTCGTTAGAATTGCCTCTGCGCCACCATGGGTGCTTGGCATGTTCACGCTCGGTGCGCTTTTCCTGATTTTGTATCGTGGCAAGGTTCGTTTGGCAGGTATTGGTGTGGCAGGAACAGCGTTGGTTTTGTGGTCGCAGGCCGAAAGGCCCGCGATGTTGATCTCCGAAAATGGGCGATTGGTCGGCATTTCTACGGATAAGGGGCGCGCCTTAAGCCGCAACAAAGGCAATGGTTTTGCCGCAAAGAACTGGCTTGAGAATGATGGGGATGGAGCGTCACAAATCTATGCCGCCAAGCGTGCTGTTTTTAGCAAAGACGTTTGGTCGGTTGAAGTCGAGTCCGAGAAAGTCACATATCTTTGGGGGAAAAAGTTGACGAATGCAGAAATTACATCCGCCTGCAGATCAGCAAAAATTCTTATCGCACCACAATATAAAGATCAGATCGTCGGGCCGTGTCACGCCATTACACAGCAAAACCTACGCAGTGGCGGTGCAGTTGCAATTTGGAAAACCAAAGATGGGCTAAGAGCACAAACAGCAAAAGAAAAATCTGGTAAACGGCTCTGGAACGAATAAACGCGCCCATCAGAGCGCGTTTACGATTTTTCAAAGCTAGGCCGCGTTAATAAGTGCGGATCAAACCAACCAGTTTGCCCTGAACCTTGACCTGATCATCGCGATACATCCGCGTTTCATAGGCTGGGTTTGCCGCTTCTAATGCAATCGCAGATCCTTTTTTGCGCAGATACTTCAGCGTCGCTTCTTGATCTTCAACCAATGCAACAACGATATCACCGTTATCCGCATCGGTTTGTTCGTGGATCACAACAACATCGCCTTCATTGATGCCAGCTTCGATCATTGAATCGCCCTTAACCTCCAACGCGTAATGGCGTCCTTGGTTGTGCATCATCTGGTCAGGCACCGTCACATGATTGGTTACATGCTGGATCGCCTCAATCGGTGTACCAGCAGCAATTTTACCCATGATCGGCAGGGAATTACTATTCGCGGATTCTATGCTCATAGCATCACGCGGTGGGTCAGTGCGCGATCCTTCAATAACACGGGGTTTAAAGCCACCCGCTTCGATATTGTCAGGCAGTCGTACAATTTCAATTGCACGAGCACGATGCGCGAGGCGGCGGATAAATCCGCGTTCCTCAAGTGCCGTGATTAAACGGTGGATGCCCGACTTTGATCGCAAGTCCAGCGCTTCCTTCATCTCATCAAACGAGGGCGGCACGCCGTCCTTTTGCATCCGCTTGTGGATAAACTCCAACAAATCCATCTGCTTCCGTGTTAGCATAATAGCCCTCCTGAATAGACAAATATCGCGTTATGTTCGCATGTGTTCAATATTGTTCTACAAGTGTTCTTGTTTTGTGTCAAAATATTTCTTTACAAATCGCAAATGAACTATCAGCAATCGCGAAATTAGAGTCGGATGAACTCAACCAATTCACCGGCTTTACGCGCGCTGTCCTTTGGGTTGCGTACCATCAACGCATCTGCGCGTGATAAAACAGACAGCAATGAACTGTCTTGGCGCGTTTCTGGCATACAAACCAACGCGCCATCCGTGATCGACAATTGCGCGCGCATATAATGGCTACGCGGCCCATTTGCATCAATATCGCGCCCCAAACGCGCGACTTCACGTGGCATAGCTGTTTTGCCAAGGCTCAGCATTGCTCGTAGAGCAGGGACCAAAAACACAGTCCCACACACCATCGAACTTACGGGGTTCCCTGGCAAACCAATCATAGCTGTGTCATTCAATCTCCCAGCCATCAGGGGCTTTCCGGGTCGCATCGCAACTTTATAAAATGCTTGATCAAGGCCCGCCTCGGTTGCGACCTGGCGCACCAAATCGCGATCCCCGACAGATGCGCCACCAAGCGTGACGATAACATCCGCCTCAGATGCCAAATCCAGAACGGCTTTCAAGTTGTCAACGTCATCGCTCGCAATCGGAAGGATCTGTGCAATTCCCCCATTTGCTTCAACTAATGCCTTTAATCCAAAGTTATTGCTGGAGATAATTTGACTTGGCCCTGGGTCTTCACCTGGCATGACTAGCTCATCCCCCGTTGCAACCAATGCGACACGCGGTTTGCGGCGCACCTGAACCTGCGCGCAATTCATCGACGCCAGCAACGCGATATCACCCGCTGAGAGAACACGCGGTGCTAACATCACATCGCCTGAATTGAAATCTCCACCAGCGGGACGCACATAAATGCTCTGATCAATGCCCTCATTCACCGTAATAACATCACCAGAACGGGTACAATCTTCTTGGATCAATATCCGATCTGCACCCACAGGCACAGGCGCACCCGTGAAAATACGAACGGCTTGGCCAGATCCAACAATGCCATCATAAAACCCACCAGCGGCACTCTCACCAATCACACGCAACTGCGCACCAGTGCTCAAATCAGCATTGCGAACAGCATATCCATCCATGGCAGAAGAGGCAAAAGGCGGTTGATCGCGATGCGCAACTGCATCCACCGCCAAAACCCGCCCCGATGCATGCTGCAAATGGACAGTTTCAGTCTCTAACGGTTCAAACAACCCCAGAACTTTGGATAAAGCTTCGTCAACGGTGATCATTCCGAAATAAACCGGCCAGATTTGCCGCCGTCTTTCAAAACAACGCGGATATCTGTGATTTGCATAGTTTTATCGACGGCTTTGACCATGTCATAGACCGTCAGCGCAGCGATATTCACCGCCGTTAACGCTTCCATTTCAACGCCAGTTTGCCCGGTAGTTTTGACGGTCGCTTCGATATCGACGCCGTCCTCAGCATAACTCAGATCAACCGACACTTTTGTAATCGCCAGCGGATGACACAGTGGGATCAAATCGGGTGTTTTCTTAGCGCCCATGATACCTGCCAAACGTGCAACAGATAAAACATCGCCCTTTTTGGCGCGGCCTTCTTCGATCATCGCGCGGGTCTCAGGGGCCATCACAACACGGCCCTTGGCCGTGGCCACACGCGCGGTTACGGCCTTGTCCGACACATCCACCATGTGTGCCGCGCCTTGATCATCGAAATGTGTTAAACCCGCCATTACATCGCCTGCGGAGCCCAAGGGCTCGAAATCATGTCACGTGTCGCTGCCGCAACATTTTCTTGCCGCATCAACGATTCACCGATCAAGAAGCAGCGAACACCAAATTGCGCCAACTCCGCCAGATCATGGCGATCATTCAACCCGCTTTCAGACACCAACATCCGTTCGGCAGGGGCATAGCGTGCCAATGTCTTGGATGCATCCAAACTTACGTCAAAGGTTTTCAAATTACGGTTGTTGATCCCCAGCAGCGGTGAACGCAGAACCGCTGAGCGATCTAACTCCTCACGATCATGAACCTCAACCAAAACATCCATCCCCTTTTCAAACGCCGCCGCTTCTAATTCCTGCGCTTGCTCATCCGAAACCGAGGCCATGACGATCAAAATGCAATCCGCCCCCCAAGCTCGCGCTTGCGCCACTTGGTACGTGTCATACATGAAATCCTTGCGCAAACAGGGCAGGGCACAGGCATTACGCGCCTGCGTCAAAAACTCTGGTGCGCCTTGGAATGATGGCATGTCGGTTAAAACCGAAAGGCAGGTCGCGCCGCCCTCAACGTAAGCCTGCGCCAAGGTTGCAGGATCAAAACCTTCTCGAATCAACCCTTTGGACGGGCTGGCTTTCTTGATCTCTGCGATCAATCCGTATCCACCCGATGTGCTTGCCTTGCGCAACGCTTCGACAAATCCGCGCGGCTGTGTTTGATCGGCTGCTAATGCATCCAATTCGCTCAATGATACCTCGGTTTTGGCCTTGGCAACCTCTTCCAGTTTATACGCTTTGATCTTCTCGAGGATATCAGCCATGTGCGGCCTCCGTTGTGATGCGTGCCAATGCGTCCAGTTTTTGTTGCGCTTTGCCGCTGTCGATGCTTTCTGCGGCCATCGCAACGCCGTCAGGCAAATTGTCGACCTTATCGGCAACAACCAATGCAGCGGCCGTATTGAGCAAGACTGCATCGCGGTAAGCGGATTTTGCGCCGCCCAGCAAATCACGCAGCGCAATCGCGTTTTGCGCAGGCGATCCGCCAACAATTGCTTCAAATGGATGAACAGGCAGACTGGCATCTTCTGGCGAAATCTCTGCGTCCGTCACTGCGCCATTTTCCAACTTTGCAACCCAAGTTACTCCGGCAATTGAAATCTCATCCGTGCCATCAGACCCGTGTACCAACCATGCTTTTTCAGATCCAAGTTCCAGTAAAACCTCGGCCATCGGGCGGATCATTTCGCGCGAAAACGCACCTGTTAGCTGCCGTTTTGCCCCAGCAGGGTTGGTGAGCGGGCCCAGAATGTTGAAAATAGTTCGTGTACCCAACGCTTGGCGCGCTGGCATCACGTGGCGTGTGGCAGGGTGGTGCATCGGCGCCATCATAAACCCGATCCCGCACTCATTTATCGCGCGCTCCACAACTTTGGGCCCAACCATCACCTGAACGCCGAGTTCGCCCAACGCATCTGCCGTGCCCGACTTTGACGAAAGGTTGCGATTGCCATGCTTTGCAACAACCACACCCGCACCCGCCGTCACAATAGCCGTAGCCGTCGAAATATTTAGCGTCGATTTACCATCACCGCCTGTGCCAACAATATCCATCGCGCCGTCAGGGGCTTTAACTGGCAGGCATTTAGCACGCATGACAGCTGCCGCCGCTGCGTATTCGGCAACGGTTTCGCCGCGTGTGCGCATCACCATTAACAAACCACCGATTTGTTCAGGCGTCGCATCACCATTCATGATGATTTCAAACGCCTTGCGGGCTTGATCGCCGTCAAGGGGGCCGTCAATTGCTGCCGCAATCAGAGTTTTCAGCTGGTCGCTCATGCGGGCTCCAGTGCCATATCTAGGAAATTCTTTAACAACGCATGCCCATGTTCAGACGCAATGCTTTCTGGATGAAACTGCACACCGTGGATCGGCAATTCTTTGTGCTGCAACCCCATGATCGTGCCATCTTCAAGCCACGCCGTGGTTTCTAAACAGTCTGGCAATGTTTCTTTTTCAACAACCAATGAATGATACCGCGTTGCATCAAACGGTGTCGGCAGCCCTTTGAACACTGATTTATCTGCGTGGTGCATTGCGCCCATCTTGCCATGAACAATTTCGTGGCAACCAATAACATTTCCACCAAAAGCTTGACCAATGGTTTGATGTCCCAAACATACGCCCATCAACGGAATTTTCGCCTCGGCTGCGGCCATCGTTAAAGGCAAACAAATACCCGCTTGATCTGGATCACAGGGGCCAGGGGACAGCAATATCATATCCGCGCCTAAACCCATGGCGTCTTGAACTGTCAACTCGTCGTTGCGTTTAACAACGACCTCTGCGCCCAATTCACCCACATAGTGAACCAGATTATAGGTGAAGCTGTCGTAATTATCTATCAAAAGCAGCATATTGCCTGTCCTAGCCCTTTGCGAATTTAGGGGTGATCCCGCGTGTTTTGTGCGCTATACATTGGGCACGGGCGTGAACCAAGGTCAAGAGCAGCGATCTAAGAAAACACACGCCAACCACAGGCAAAGAGGCACCAGATGGCAATCGGTGGAAAATCCCTAGGAATCGTATCTGGCTTAGCCGTTGGGCTAACCTCGGGCGTAATTTTGGCTGCCTTAAATCCGATTGTCCCGCAAAAGGGGGCGTCGGTGTCAATTGCGGCCGTTGATGAAATTGCATTGGCTCCTGAGCCAGAGACAAAATCGGATCCGTCGCTTCCAAAACTGAGTATGGTTGATACGACGCCAGAAGCGAGCACAGAATCAGAATCATCTGTGGAGCCTGAAGCCGTTGTTGCAATCACCGAACCATCTGGCGAAGTGAATGAGCCGACCATTGAACCCGAAGTGACGTCAGAGCCGCCTCAAACAATCGAGCTGGAAACGTTGGAACCTGTTGGTGAACCTGAAACCCAATTGGCATTGGTTTTGCCCGAAAACACGCAACAAAATGATCTGTCTTCGGCTCCTCAACAACTAATATCTGCGCAAAACGATACGCAGCCAAACGTTTCCTCGGAACCTGCGCAAGCCATTGATCTTGCAGAACCCAATCTTGAAACTGACAGCCCCATCGTCACCGTTGCAGAGCCAGTTACAAGTGATGCCGTTGAAATCGCAAGCGTCTCTGAACCTGAACCAACGGCGGAACCATCCGCAATAATTCCAAACGATACCGTCGTGGCGTCACTCCCTAAAATCCAAGACCCAATCGCCCCTAAACGCGCTGTTGCGATTGTCGAAGAAACAGAACCTGAAGAACAACCAAATACCTCTGGCACTTTCAAAACGTCTGGCGGCTCAATTATTACTAAGGGCTCGAACCTCCCCAAAATTGGCGGCACTCAAGAAAGTAATCTTGCATCGCTCGGATCAGGAAATAAGACCAGCCGTTTCAAAACGATCGGGGACAGCACAAAGATTTTGGGTGACGATGATACGCAAACTGAAAGCCAAGACCCTGATGTCGGGGCCTTGGTGCGTAACGCAAACGAATTTCCTGTTTCAGACGCACCACTTTTGTCGATCATCTTGATTGACAATGGTCAAATAGAGAACCAACTGTCTAGCCTTCAAGGGCTGAACCTACCGCTAACGATGGCCATCTCGCTGGACGAGCCAGATGCCGCCGAGCGTGCAAAAAAGTACACTGACGCTGGTTTTGAAGTTCTGGCGATGACCCCGCGCAACGTAAAACTGTCTTTGTCTGGTGGCCAATCCAACGAACAGGTCGCGAAATTATTAACCGAGTATTTCAACATTATGCCGACTTCAGTCGGATTGATTGATCGACCTTCGGCAAACCTCCAAAAAGATCAACGACTATCGCGTTCCGTCGTAAAGCACTTTGCGAAAACGGGTCATGGTTTGATAACTTATGGCGGCGGTCTAAACGGTACAAAACGCGCAGCGGACCAAGAAAACGTCGCTAGCGGCACGGTTTTTAGGTTTTTGGATAAATCAGGTGAAGCCGAACAGATCATTACGCAACAACTTGATCGGGCCGCACGCGAAGCTCGATCAAAAGGTGCGGCGATTGTCATGGCAACTCCGTCTAAAGCGACACTTAGCACGTTGGTTGGCTGGAGCCTCAGTTCAAAAGCGCGCGCGGTAACGCTGGCTCCTGTTTCGGCAAGTTTGTTGAAAAACTAACAAACGCCATGGCGTTCTGAAGTGGGCGCCTAGAAATTTCCGCCAGAAGACACGAAATCCTTTGCGTCTTGTGCAGCTTTGCGCAGGGCGTTGGATTTATTCACAGTTTCTTGAAATTCAGACTCGGCATCGCTGTCATAAACAACGCCGCCGCCTGCTTGAATATACAACTGTTGGTCTTTCAAAACCGCAGTACGCAGTGAAATCGCGATGTCCATCTCGCCGTTGGCTGAAAAATATCCACAGCCACCGCCATAAACGCCGCGTTTCTCTTTTTCCAGCTCGTCAATGATCTCCATCGCGCGTACTTTTGGCGCACCTGAAACCGTGCCTGCGGGCATACCCGCCAATAATGCAGACAGTGCATCGTGATCATCGGACAGTTCACCGACCACGTTCGATACGATATGCATAACGTGTGAATACCGCTCAATAATGAACTGTTCGGTCGGGCGCACGGTGCCAACTTTGGCCACACGTCCTACATCATTGCGGCCCAGATCCAGCAGCATAAGATGCTCTGCCAGCTCTTTCTGATCGCTCAACAAATCGGCCTCGAGTGCGCGATCTTCGGCCTCATCTTTGCCACGATGCCGCGTTCCTGCAATCGGGCGTATCGTGACTTCGTTGTCTTTCAAACGCACCAAAATCTCGGGGCTGGCGCCAATCACTTGAAAACCACCAAAGTTAAAGAAAAACATGAACGGGCTCGGATTGGTGCGGCGCAATGCGCGGTACAGGCTGAACGGGGGCAGTTTGAAATCCTGCGCCCAACGCTGGCTTGGAACAACTTGAAAAATATCGCCAGCGCGAATGTAGTCTTTCGCTTTAGCAACGATGTCAAAATACTCTTCTTTGGTGGTATTCGAAACAGGCCTACCCACCGAATTCGCAATACCTGCAACCGGCGTAGACATCGGGGCAGGGCGTTCCAAATCACGCACCGCATCCATCACACGTTCCGCCGCTTGGTTATACGCCGCACGCGCAGACAAACCACCAGAAACCCAAACCGGCGAAACAACTGTAATCTCGCCCTTTACGCCGTCCACGACAACGACAACAGACGGGCGCATCATCACGGCATCAGGTAGGCCAAGTGGATCTGGGTTAACATCAGGCAAATGTTCGACCTGACGGATCATGTCATAACCAAGATAGCCAAACAGCCCAGCCGCAATCGCAGGCAAACCTTCGGGTAAATCGATGTGGCTCTCATCTAAAACAGATCGTAGCGCCGTCAATGGTTCAGCATCCATCGCCTCGAACGCTTGGGCATCAAATCGCGCTTGGCGGTTGATCCGTGCCTTTTCGCCGTGACATTGCCAAATCAGATCGGGCTTAAACCCAATACAGGAATACCGCCCACGGATTTCTCCGCCTGTCACGCTTTCTAACATGAAGCTGTCTTTTTGCGCCTGCGCCAATTTCAACATCAGCGACACAGGCGTGTCTAGATCGGCAACCAAACGGGTGTAAACGACCTGGTTCAGCCCCGCGTTGTGCTGCGCTTCAAACGCATCAAAAGAGGGGACCAACATGCTCACTAGTAGCCACCACCGATCATCTGCTGGTTCACTTGGTTGATGATGTTCCGATTTAGCGACACACCCGCCTTAGATTGCAGCGCGTCCGAATAATATTCCAGAATATCGAGCGATACCTGCGCGTCAATTTGCTGGGTGATCCGGTCCAACACAACATCGTTGCCGTCTTGATCAGAGTCAAAATCAGTGATGTTTGTAAGGCGTACCAAAACCGCCGCATTACCCGCGTCGATCACAGCGACGCCACCCAGTTCTAACTTAAACACCTCTGCAACCGCAGATGGCGGCACAGCCTCGATAAAGCTGGAGCGGTTGATCCCGTCAACCGCGACCAAATCCACACCAACAAAGGCCAAATCGCCGCCTTTTTCCAAACCTGGCTTGAACCGTTCAGCCAGTTCTAAAAGGGCTTCGTTGGTTTTTGATGCCTGCCAATCTTCGCTTACACGCTCTAAAACCTCAGCCAAAGGGATCGGCGCAGGCTCTACAATACTGTCCAAGCGAAGTGCGAAAACGCCGCCATCACTCAGGTCCAAGATTTCAGCGAAATCGCCTTCTTGCGCGGCCAATGCTGCGGCACGAAACCCGTTGTATCCCATAAGCGCGTGGTCATTGCCATCAAAGTAATCGAGCGTTCCAACCTGCAGGCCCGAAATCTTGGTCAAGTCTTCTAATCGAACCCCGCCAGCCAATTCGTCATCAATTTCACCAATCAAATCAAAAACAAGACGACGTGCGCTCCCGCCCGCTAACTCTGCTCGCAATTCATCACGGACCTCTTCAAACGGGGTGTTATCCGCTTGGATAAGCGCGTTAATGCGGAACAGCGCAGGGCCAAAGGACGATTCAACAGGACCAACAACGCCCGGTTCTGATTGGCCAAACAACAGATCAGCCGCCGCCGCACTTAGATCCGTGCGCGAGACTTCTCCCAAATCCACATCTGCGTCTGTTAACCCACGTTCTGATACGATCTCGGAAAAACTTACCGCTTCTGCATCAAAACGATCCCGCGCGGCCTGTGCCTCTTCCAAGGAGGGGAATACAACCCGATCGACAGCCCTTTGTTCTGAGCGATTAAAGCGATCTGATTGCAGGTCGTAGCTTTCGCGAATTTGCGCTTCGTCTACATCTACTTCATCAAGCAAATCCGCTGGGTTCAGCCAAGCATAGGTAATTTTACGCGTCAGTGGAGTCATGTAATCCGCTGATTGTGTGGTATAAAGCGCTTCCAGATCTTCTTGCGTAGGTGCAGCAATTGGGGCTGCCAAATTTTCTTCTGCCAATTGCGCCCATTCAAAAGAGCGTTCTTGCTGCGCAAAGTTAAGCAATGTTAACGCCATCGTATCTTTGTTGCTAACACCGCTTAGAATTGTGTTTTGCAATAAAGATCGCGCGCTTTCTTTGCGCACACGCGCTTCAAACTGGCCTGCACTCAGCCCCACCTGGTTTTCCAGAAAATAGCGATAGGCCTCTTTATCAAAGCCGCCGTTCAATCCCTGAAATTGTGTGCTGGTTGCAATGTTTTCACGAACCATATCATCGCCAACAGACAGGCCAAGAATTGCTGTTTCATTGTCCAATGCGGCTTGGCTCGTCACGGCATCCAAAACTTGTTCTTGAATGCCAAATTGATCCAATTCAGCTGGCGTTAGGTTGCGGCCAATTTGTTGGCTAAGCCGAAGATAGGCATTTTGATAGGCACGCCCATAAGTATTCACTTCGATATCTTCGTCCCCGACCGATCCAATCGCCGTAACATTTGCGCCGCGCAAACTGTCCAAACCGAAACCGAAAGTCAGGCCAAACATCAACAGGCCCATAATTACCCACATGGTCTTGCTTTGACCGCTGCCGCGCATGCTGTTCAACATTGTTTGGACCCTCTGAAACCCTGTAATTGACCGCAGGTTTTAGCACCCCCACCGACCAAAGCAAGCGGCAACAGCACGCGAACCAATCAACTGGTCGTTATTCCATCGAAAACGCTGCTAAACGCTCAAACAAAGCGCCGATTCCAACCCGATCAATATTGGCAAACGCAATGCGGAAATGCTGTTCTGCGTGTCCAGTACCGCCCTCTGCCAAGGTCGGACTGAACATCGTGCCAGGCAAAGCCAGTATCGACGCCTGTTCCACTAGCGCTTTAGCAACATCATGGGATGACGCTTTAAACGGATGGGACGCATAGGCGAAATAAGCGCCGCAGCCTTTTAACTCCCAGCCAGATAGATTCGGAAACCCTTCAACCATCGCCGCGCGACGATCCAAGATTTCCAACCGCTCACCGCCCAGCCAATTGCCGAGGTTTTGCATCCCAAACAACGCGCCACGCTGGCCCAGTTGGTTTGGGCATATCGTCAACGTATCCAGAAACTTCTCCATCTGCGCCAACCGCTCGGCACTGGAAATCACGGCCCCAACACGGTGCCCCGTCAAACGATACGCCTTTGAAAAGGAATACAGCTGGATCAACGTGTCCTGCCAATCCGCTTTTGCAAACAATCCATGCGGCGCACCGGTGCAAGAATGAAAATCGCGGTACGTTTCGTCGATCACCAGCGAAATACCAGCATCTTTGGCCACAGAGTAAAAAGCATCTACAAGGGCTGGTGAATACTCAACGCCGCTCGGATTGTTTGGCGTGACCAAAATTATTGCCTTCACCTTGTCATCAATCATCGCCGCCGCGTCTTGCGCACTTGGCAACATCCCGTCACCGCACATCAACACGCGGCATTCTATGCCCGCCATATCCAACCACATTTTATGATTGAAATACCAAGGTGCTGGTAGGATCACAGCATCCCCAGGCGCACACAACGATGAAATCGCGGCACAAAATGCTTGATTACACCCAGACGTGATTCCCACATTCGCACCAGCAAGCGACCCGCCATAAACGCTAGACCATTGCTTCGCGACTTCGGCCCGTAACTCAGAAATCCCCAGAACCGCGCCGTACAAGTGGGCCGACGCATCATTCAGAACCGCATCCGCCAAGGCTTCGCGCAATGGGGCAGGTGGCGGATCAACGGGTGCCGCCTGACTAACGTTGATCAATGGACGATCCGTTGGAAAGGTTACACCATCCACCCAGCCACGCGAATCCATGATCGGCGACGATATCGTATCAAACAGATTTTGGTTCACAGGGCGTACAGTCATAACAATTCCTTCCACTTCTTAGGCAGAACCTAACGCCCAGCCCTTGACGGCGCAATGCGCATACCCGATAGGGGCGGCATGGCTAATCCACCGATCCTTACACTCTCCGATATCATGCTCACTTTTGGCGGCAACCCGTTGTTTGACGGCGTCAATCTTACGGTCCATGAGGGCGCGCGTACGTGCCTTGTGGGGCGCAATGGCTCGGGTAAATCGACACTTCTAAAAGTAATTTCTGGCATGACAGAACCGGACGGCGGCAATCGCTTTGTTCAGCCCGGCATGTCTGTTGGTTACATGGATCAGCATCCTGATTTGTCAGAATTTGCGACACTTGGTGATTTCGCCATGTCTGGCTTGCTTGAGGGCGAAGAATACAAAGTCGAAATGGCGGCAGAAGGCCTCAAGTTAAATCCAGAGCAAACACCACAGGCCGCATCAGGCGGTGAACGTCGCCGTGCAGCACTTGCAAAAATCCTCGCCGAAGCGCCAGATTTGATGCTTTTGGACGAGCCGACAAACCATCTCGATATCGAAGCAATCGCTTGGCTCGAAGACCATCTTCGCCAAACCCGTGATGCCTTTATCCTTATTTCACACGACCGTGCCTTTCTGCGTTCCCTGACCCGCGACACCATGTGGGTGGATCGGGGCATTGTGCGCCAAAATCCCAAAGGCTTTGAAGGTTTTGAAGAATGGCGCGACAAAGTCTTTGAAGACGAAGACATGCAACGCCACAAACTCAATCGCCTCATCAAAGCGGAGGCCCGTTGGGCCGTTGAAGGCATTTCTGCGCGGCGCAAACGCAACCAAGGCCGCGTGCGGCGTCTTGGTGAACTCAAATCTGAACGCGGTGCGCAAATCAAACGGGCAGGGCCCGCCGCAATGGCGTTTGATACGGGGCAAAAATCTGGCAAACGCGTGATCGAAGCCGAAGGTATTTCCAAAACCTTTGACGGTAAAATCATCGTATCTGATTTCTCGATCCGCATTGCACGGGGCGAACGTATCGCCATGATCGGCCCCAACGGTGTCGGCAAAACCACACTTTTGAACATGCTAACGGGCAAGTTGGAACCAGACACGGGAACGATCAAACTCGGCACAAATATCTTGCCTGCAATTTTTGATCAAAATCGCAGCGCGCTTGATCCCAAAGTCACCCTATGGGACAGCCTGACCGAAGATAAAGAACTGGGCGTTTCTGGCCAAAATGATCAAATAATGGTGCGCGGCACCCCAAAACATGTTGTTGGTTACCTCAAGGAATTTCTCTTCAGCGAAAACCAAGCTCGTGGCCCTGTTTCGGCGCTTTCTGGTGGTGAAAAAGCCCGTCTTTTGCTGGCGCGTTTGATGGCCAAGGAAAGCAACCTTTTGGTGCTGGATGAACCGACCAACGATTTGGATGTTGAAACCCTCGATCTGTTGCAAGAAATTCTCGATGATTACGACGGCACCGTGCTGCTCGTCAGCCACGATCGTGATTTTCTGGACCGCGTTGCCACCACATCCATCGTGATGGAAGGCGACGGTCATGCAACCCTTTATGCGGGCGGTTGGTCTGATTATCAAACCCAGCGCAAAGCGATTGCGAAGGCTGCCAAATCGGCCCCAAAACCAGCTAAATCTGCGCCAGCGCAAGAAAAGCCCAAAGCGCTGCAACCAAAGATGAGTTTTAAAGAGGAACACCGCCTCAAAGAACTCCCCAAAATTATTGCGCGCCTCGAAGCTGAGATGGCAAAGCTGACGGAATACCTCTCGGATGCAGAGTTGTACACAACCGCCCCGCTGAAGTTTCAAAAAGCAACCGACGCCTTAAATGAGCGCCAAACCGCGTTAGAAAAAGCCGAAATTGAATGGTTAGAGCTGGAAGAAAAAGCAGCTGGTTAACATACCTTCAGCCAAGTTTCGCTTCATCTGCAAACCGTTGCGCCACTTCTAATGCAAAATAGCTCAGTATCCCTGAACAGCCCGCACGCTTGAACGCCAATAAGCTTTCCATCATCGCTTTTTCGCGATCAATCCAGCCGTTTTGCCCTGCCGCAGAAATCATCGCGTACTCACCTGACACTTGATAGGCATAGGTCGGCACGCCAAATTCTGATGCAACCCGCTGGCAAATATCCAAATAGGGCATGCCAGGTTTAACCATCACCATATCCGCACCTTCGTCCAAATCGCGCGCCACCATGCGCATCGCCTCGTCCGAATTTCCTGCATCCAATTGATAGGACTTTTTATCGCCCTTCAACGCACCAGACGCCCCAACAGCATCGCGAAACGGCCCGTAAAACGCTGACGCATATTTCGCGGAATAGGCCATAATCGCCGTGTCAGAAAAATCGTTTTGCTCTAACGCACGGCGGATAACGCCAATGCGCCCATCCATCATGTCCGATGGACCCAAAATATCTGCGCCAGCCTCGGCCTGAACCAAAGCCTGCTGTTCTAGCGCCATCAAAGTTTCGTCGTTTAAAATAACTCCGTCGCGCACCAAACCATCGTGACCATCCGAATTATACGGATCAAGTGCTACATCCAACATCACGCCAATATCAGGAACCTGTTCTTTAATCGCCCGCGTTGCGCGGTTCACCAGGTTCTCGGGGTTCCATGCTTCCTCTGCGCCCGGCGTTTTCACGGATGGATCTGTGTAGGGAAAAACTGCAACAACAGGAATTCCCAAATTGGCCGCATCATTCGCCGCATCAACGGCGCGCGAAATGCTCATACGGTTTACGCCCGGCATACTGTTTACGGGTTCCACAACATCGTCGCCATCGCGCACAAAGATCGGCCAGATCAGATCATTGACTGACAATTCGTTCTCGCGCGTTAAATCGCGCAGCCAATCTGTGCGTCGATTTCGACGTGGGCGCGCCATCGGGAACTGGGCTGGGGTCTGAACCATTTTGATCACCTTGCTTACTCATTTCCTAAATGCGCCATAAAACCCTTAAACTTCAATTGGAATTTTAGTCGCAATGATTTACGACCAGCCAAACGCAATGGCAAAGGAACCCAAATGGAGGGTTTTTACGTAGAGGTTATCGGCTCACGCAGCTTTGCCAGTATTTGGTACTGGATTGTGTTTGCTGTTGTTTGGACCCGCACAACACACTGGACGCTCGGCGTTCCCTATGAGGATGCCCGCAGCGCCAGCGCTTTGGGGGGGCAGTATTCTGAGGATTTCGAAACTCAGATTGAAATCAACGTCCGTAAAACACTGTTGGTGTTTGAGAGTCACAGCACATTTTACACCGCCTGCGCGGCGTTTTTGCTTGGGACGGTGTTCACGCTCGGGTTTTACTTTGATTTAGAACTCATGCAGGCCGTATTTTTGCTGGTGTGTCCGCTGACCATCGTTTCAGCGCTCTCAATTCATCTGGCTCAACGCCTGCGCGATGAAAACATGCGCGATGTTGCCTTGATCAAAGCCTACATCTGGCATCGCCGCGTCAAACAAGCTATCGGTGCTTTTTCGATTTTCTTCGCGGCATTTTGGGGTGTTTCGCAAACACTTTTCTCGCCTTACGCGTCAGGTCTTTAGGGCAGGGGCTACAGCGCTAACAAACTACCCTTGTCGGCACCGCGCACCTGCGCTAAATCCGCTCAATGGCCGAACAGTACAATAAAAATCACAGCATAATTGGTGGCGCGCCCGAAGGGTTTGATGCCCGTCTTTTGGCGCAGGCGGTTGCCAGCCAGAATGGTCCTGTCCTACACATTTGCCGCGATGATAGCCGTCTTGCAGCCACCCAAACCGCGCTTCAGTTTTTTGCGCCTAGCATACCCGTTTTCGTATTTCCAGCATGGGATTGCTTGCCCTATGACCGCGTAAGCCCCAATGCCGAAATTTCCGCCGCGCGCATGGCTGTTTTGGCAACACTGGCTGCAGGATTCAACAAACCATTTATCCTGCTCACAACCGTAAGTGCTGCAATGCAGCGCGTTCCTGCTCGTGAAATCCTGAAATCCGCCAGCTTTGTCGCCGAGGTCGGTCGTCAAATTAACGAAAAGGCGCTGCGCGAATTTTTTACACGGATGGGATTCGTCAAGGCACCCACTGTCGCAGAACCGGGCGACTACGCCGTACGCGGTGGCCTGATCGACGTCTATCCGCCCGGTGAAATGGGTCCAGTGCGCCTCGATCTTTTTGGCGATGTTCTGGATGGCGCACGCCGGTTTGATGCCGCCACGCAGCGCACCACAGAAAAACTCACCAGATTAGAACTCTCGCCTGTTTCCGAAGTCATCCTTGATGATGCGTCAATCCAGCGATTCCGTCAAAACTACCGTGTTGAATTTGGCGCCGCAGGAACAGATGACCTTTTGTACGAAGCGGTTTCTGCAGGGCGCAAACACCAAGGCATCGAACATTGGGCACCGTTTTTTCATAAAGAAATGGAAACGCTGTTTGATTATCTGCCTGATGCGCAAATATTCTTGGATGATCGTGCGACGCAAGCCCGCCTGTCACGATGGGACAGTATTGCCGATCAATACGACGCACGATCAGAAGCATTAACCAACAAATCTCGCATCGACAGCGTGTACAAGCCCTGTCCGCCTGACTTGTTGTATTTGAACGACGAAGCCTTTATGGGCCAAATCGCGCAACGCAATGTCAAAACACTTTCTGTTCTACAACAAGGCACTGGACCAAACACCACAGATGCAGGTGGGCGACTTGGCCGATCTTTCGCACCAGAACGTCAACAAGAAGAAATCAGCCTGTTTGCGTCTCTTGCAGATCATATTCGAACAAAACAAAAAGCTGGCAACGTCGTTGTCGCCAGCTTTTCAGAGGGCGCACGCGAACGCCTTTCTGGCCTGCTGATTGACCAAAACCTTGTTGGCGCAACCGAAGTTGGCAATTTTTCAGATATTGCAGGAACCAACAGCGTATCTCTTGCTGTTTGGCCGCTAGAACAAGGTTTCACCGCCAAAGACGTTACAGTGATTTCTGAACAGGATGTTCTCGGCGATCGCCTTATTCGTGGGCCACGCAGCAAACGCCGCGCTGAAAATTTCCTTACCGAAGCGCAAAGCCTGTCGCCCGGTGATCTCGTTGTGCACCTCGATCACGGCATTGGCCGCTACAAAGGCCTCGAAACTGTTACCGCAGCGGGTGCGCCCCACGATTGTATTCTGCTGGAATACGCCAAAGGCGACCGTCTGTTTATCCCCGTTGAAAACATCGAATTGCTGTCGCGCTATGGCCACGAAGAAGGCATGCTTGATCGTCTAGGCGGCGGCGCTTGGCAGGCCAAAAAGGCAAAACTCAAGGAACGCGTCCGCGAAATGGCGGATAAACTTATCCGCATCGCTGCAGAACGCGCACTGCGCAAAGCCGAAATTATGGAACCGCCCGCGGACGATTGGGCCAAGTTTTGCGCCCGTTTTCCATACGTTGAAACCGACGATCAGCTGCACGCGATCGAGGACGTGTTGGGCGACATGGCATCAGGCACCCCGATGGATCGCCTTGTGTGTGGTGATGTTGGCTTTGGCAAAACTGAGGTTGCCCTGCGCGCGGCGTTTGTTGCGGCATCCGCAGGCACACAAGTGGCCATCGTCGCGCCAACTACATTGCTGGCACGCCAACACTTTAAATCCTTCTCAGAACGCTTCCGCAACACTGGCATCCGCGTGCGCCAACTCTCGCGCTTTGTAACGGCAAAAGATGCGGAACTTACCAAAAACGGTATGCGAGACGGCGGTGTTGAAATTGTAATCGGCACCCATGCTTTGCTGGCAAAAAACATCAAATTCGCCAATCTTGGCCTGCTTGTCATCGACGAAGAACAGCATTTCGGTGTGAACCACAAAGAACGCCTAAAACAACTGCGTTCTGACATCCATGTCCTCACCCTGACGGCGACACCGATCCCGCGCACCTTGCAGATGTCGCTCTCCGGTGTGCGCGAACTCTCGATCATCGGCACGCCACCCGTCGATCGCCTCGCTATTCGCACCTACGTCAGCGAATTTGACACCGTGACCCTGCGCGAGGCTTTGTTGCGCGAACATTATCGTGGCGGGCAGTCGTTCTTTGTTGTTCCGCGTATTTCCGATTTGCCTGACATCGAAGATTTCCTCAAAACCCAAGTTCCTGAGGTTTCGTTCGTCATCGCCAACGGCCAAATGGCGGCGAGCGAGTTGGATGATCGTATGAATGCCTTTTACGATGGCAAATACGATGTTTTGCTTGCCACTACCATCGTTGAAAGCGGGCTCGATATTCCTACTGCAAACACCATGATTATCCACCGCGCAGATATGTTTGGACTATCGCAACTCTACCAAATCAGGGGCAGGGTGGGCCGTTCGAAAACGCGGGCTTATGCTTATCTCACCACCAAACCACGCAAACCGCTCACTTCTAGCGCTGAAAAGCGCCTTCGCGTGTTGGGCTCGCTCGACAGTTTAGGCGCAGGCTTTACTCTTGCCTCCCAAGACCTTGATATTCGCGGTGCGGGTAACTTGTTGGGCGACGATCAATCGGGCCACGTGCGCGAAGTTGGGTTTGAGTTGTATCAAGAAATGCTGCAAGAGGCGATCGCCAAGATGCAGGCAGGCGGCCTCGAAGGATTAACGGATACCGACAGCTGGTCGCCCCAGATCAACCTCGGCGTACCTGTTCTTATTCCAGAAACCTTCGTGCCAGACCTCGACGTGCGCCTTGGGCTGTATCGCCGTCTTTCATCGCTATCTACCAAGGTTGAACTCGAAGGCTTTGCAGCCGAGCTTATCGACCGTTTTGGTAAGCTGCCAACCGAAGTTGATACTCTTTTGCGTATCGTGCGCGTCAAAGGCATGTGCAAACGCGCTGGCATTGCCAAGCTGGACGGCGGTCCAAAAGGGGCTGTCATCCAATTCCACAACGACAAATACGCCAACCCGGGCGGCCTTGTAGAATATCTGCAAAACCAACGTGGCACTGCCAAAGTAAAAGATAACAAAATCATAGTTCTTCGCGATTGGGACAATGACGAAACCAAGATTAAGGGCGCGTACATCATTGCACGTGAATTGGCTGGATTTGCCAAGAAATAGGCCATTTTTTGCCAATTTTTGGCGAAAAAGGCCGATATTCTAAAAAGCCTTAAATTGGCCACCAATCGTTCCTATCTGCGTTTGAACAGTGCATTTGGTGGGCAGCTAGCATGGCGAATCCAGAAATTTCAGAGATTAAATACCTTGGCGGTGGCGATCTCGATATGCTCGAAGTCCGCATACCTGACGACTATCCTGATCCTGAAAATTTGGTGATGGTCATTTATGACCGCACCCACAATGGCTCTACAACAGGGGTTCCTTCTGCGTCAGATATCTACAGCGTCACAGCGGATGGATTGCTTTACACCGAAGATGCGGATCTTGATGGCGATGACGATGATGGCGTTCTCCATTATACTTTTGGATCCAGCGAATCTGGTGACAACCTTCGTTTGCATGCCCAAGACGCCGTTGGTCTGTACAATTCTGTCACTGGTGAAGTGTATGGGCTCTATAGTTTTGGTGCCCCTTACACCGTTTCAACAGTCAGTGGAGACCCGTTTGCTGGCCAATCTGCCGAAGTCTTGGACACAACAAGGCAGGTCAGTGGTGTAACATCGCTTGAGCGGCAACCAGACGGTACATTTACGCCCAACTCTTCACCTGATCCTGGCTCTAGCTACATTTGTTTCACCGCCGGCACGTTAATTAAGACTGCAATTGGCGAACGCCGTGTAGAAACTTTGCGCGTTGGCGATGAAGTAGTGACCAAAGATGCGGGTATTCAAAAAATTCGCTGGATTGGCACGCGCTGTTTTTCTGATAGCGCGCGGCTGGATTTCCAACTGCAACCAATCACGATCAAAGCGCATGCTTTTGGCCCAAACATTCCGTCGTGTGACACGAAGCTGTCACCAAACCATGCCGTCCTGAACGATCATTGGAAGAACACGCTTTATTTCGGCGAAGCAGAAGTCCTTACACAAGCCAAAAGCCTTTTGAATTCAGATTTAGCCCATAGAAATTCTGATGAATCGGTCGAATATTATCATATTCTTTTGGGCACTCACGCGCTGATCGCGACCAACAATATGTGGTCCGAAAGCCTGTTCCTAGGGGATGAAAGCATGGACATGCTCTCGTTGAGCAGCCGAAACGAAGTTTTCAATATATTTCCAGAGCTTCGTGGCAATCTGAACGGGTATGGCCAAAAGGCGCGAAAGCAATTGCGCTTAAAAGAGGCGACTTTACTTGTTTAAGTGATCGCGCAGATTATCTAACCGTCCGCCTCGCGGGGGTTCCATTGGTTCAACAAGAATCCCATCCCAGCGCAGAAACCGACCCCAAAAATCAACGGCAGCCCCGTGCCGTTATACATTTGCCCAATCGGGATCACCAAAACCATGCTGCCAATTGTCGAAATCGCTCCGATAAGTGCGCTTGCGGTGCCTGCTATATGTCCCATCGGCTCCATCGCCATCGCATTCAAGTTGGTGAACACCAAACCAGATACAAAAAACATCATGATGGACCAGCCGACAAAAACGCTGAGTAACATCTGTTCTGGGACGAGCCCGCCCCAAATAGCGCCGCCAACACCCATAGAACAAATAAAGACGATCAACATCCCAACGGTACTTAGCAACCACATGCCGAGCCGCACGACCAGCACTGCATTTAACGCGCCAGCAAAGCCTGATAGCACCGCAATAACACCGAAATAGAGAGGGAACGCCTCCCCAGCGCCCAGCCAATCGACAAACACTTGCTGCGCACTGCTGATGTAGGCAAAGATCAGGGAATAGGCAAAACACAGCACGAACATCGACATCATCGCACGTTTTGATTTGCGCATTTCGTACCAGCCATCAATCAACACACGCCAGCGAAACGACTTGCGTTTTTCCACACCCAACGTCTCTTCCTGTCGTGTCCAAAGCCACAGGCTCACCAATGCGCCCAGAACCACACAGGACAGAAAGATCGATCGCCATCCAAAATTGATCATCAAAAACTGCCCAAACAGCGGTGCAACGCCGGGAACCAGCACAAACAACATCATCGCGAACGAAACAACACGCGCCATTTGACGTCCTGAATACTGATCCCGCACCATTGCCATGCCTACGGTACGCGGCGCAGAAATCCCTAAGCCTTGGACAAATCGCGCAACCAACAACATCTCAATAGAGCTGGTCAGCCAGGCCCAAATGCTCGCCGCAACAAAAATGCCGATACCGCCAAGGATCACGGGTTTGCGCCCTAACGTGTCTGACAACGGGCCAGCCAACAATTGCCCAATTCCTGTTCCCATGAAAAACGTCGCGATTATTAACTGGACTCGGCTCACGTTCGCCGTTTGCAAATCCTCTGCAATTTGCTCAAACGCCGGCAGCATCGCATCCGTCGCATAAGCGATAAGTGAGAACATAAAAGCCATCAAAACGATGAACTCAAACATGCTGAGTTTCTTACCCAAACCTTGTTCCTTTAAAAAATAAACCTACTGTAATTGCCATACAGTATTATGGACGTCATTCCAGTGTATTTGTGATGCGCAAATCGGACAGTATGCCCGATAATCATCTCGCTTTGCCTGCACCTTTTTCATGGGCATCGGACAGCTCGGTGATCACTTTTTCCCACATGGCCGTGTCTTGGGCACCTTGCACGACGTAGTGATTGGCGATGATAAAACAGGGCACGCCTGAAACACCACGATCACGCGCAGATGCATCGCGCTCGCGTACATCTTGCATATCTGCGTCGCTTTCCAATAACCGACGTGTCACGTCTGCGTCCATGCCTGCACGAGACGCGATTCCGATCAACACATCATGGTTCGAAATGTCTTGGCCCTCGCGAAAATAGGCTTTGAACAGGCGGTCCACCACAGCGTTTTGTTTGGCTTCCAACGCTGCCCAATGAAGCAAACGATGGGCATTTATCGTGCTTGGCGTGCGTTGAATACCTTCAAAGTTGATCTCGACCCCAGCATCTTCGGCCGCTTGCGCAATTGCTCCATAAACCTGCACTGCCGCATCTTTACCACCGAATTTTGTTTCCAAATATTCGCGGCGATCCATCCCGTCGGCTGGCATTTCTGGGTTCAATTGAAATGGATGCCATTCGATCACCAAATCATGTTCTGGATGTTTTTCCAGCGCACGATCCAACTTTGTTTTGCCGATGTAACACCACGGGCAAATTGGGTCGGAAATAATATCAAGTTGGGTCATTTTTCGGTCCAGTCGCGCAGTGCTTTGCGCTGTATTTTGTTGTTAGCGCCCATTGGCAACGCATCCATTTTCACAAACATACGCGGCGTTTTGTATTTGGCCAGAGCCTCGCTGCAAATTTCACGCAAACCATCATCTAAATCCGCATTCGCCACATAAAACCCAGCAATAACCCGCACACCTTCGCGCACTTCAACCTCGGCTGCTGCGGCCTGTAAAACGCCATCACAGCGCATCATCGCGGCCTCAACTTCGATGGGTGACACCCGATATCCGCCCGCGTTCATCATATCGTCATCGCGGCCCAGATAGGTAACATACCCATCGCCATCCATTGAAACGGTATCCCCCGTCACAAACCACTGGTCCTGATACTTTGCGGCGGTTTCGTCAGGCTGTTCAAAATATCCCAGCATCAGTCCGGGATCATCCTTTGAAACAGCCATCACGCCTGCTTCACCAACGCCAACAGGCCTGCCGCGCCCCAACACGGCCAAACGGCGCCCTTCCTGTGCTTTGCCTGCGGTGCCTGAACGTGGCGCAACAATTGGCGAAGATGACACAAAGGTCGAAACCTCACTCATGCCCAACGCTTCATACACGGCCTTGCCAGTTTGCGCCTGCCACGCATCCATCACGACCGCTGGCATCTTTTCACCGGCACTTAAGCCATGGCGCAGATTTTCAAATCCATCTGCGCCTGCTTCGACAATCTGGCGGTAAACCCCTGGTGCCGCTGCAAATATTGTCGCGCTATGATCGCGTACCAATTTACCCCAAACGTGTCGATCAGGCGGCCCCGTGTAAACCATCGCCGTGGCGCCAATGGCCCAGGGATCCATCAATCCCGTGCCAAGCGTATACGTCCAGTTGAACGCACCTGCGTGCAACATACGATCATCTGGCCGCAGGCCATACCAGCCATCCCACATCATACGTCGCGCCCAAACGGCGCGGTGTGCATGCATCACGGCACGGGGTTGGCCCGACGTGCCAGAGGTATAAATCATGTATGCCAACCGATCAGGCGAGCCCATCACGGGTTGTGCAGGCTCGGCTGACCGCAACTGCGCCACACCTTTTGCATCCAGCGTTGGAACGCCCAAATCCGCAAGGGGGTTCAGCCCACCCGCAAACGCCACCATCGCGGGGCGCAACTCTGCAACAATGCGGCGCACCTCTGGCTCGGTTAGCAACGCAGAGGTCGGGACAGGGACAACACCCACGGCCACCGCCGCCAGAAACAACACAGGAAACGCGGGATCATTGCCAACCCGCAGCAACAGCCGATCTCCGTCCTTTAACCCCAGATCCAGCAACCCACCCGCCGTACGCCAAACCGCATCACGCAAATCCGCATACCGCCAGCGTTCAACCGTTTCACTAAACACCTCTAACGCAACGGCATCATCCGTACCCGAAGCCAAAACATAAGCCGCCAGATTAAACGGATCAGGGCAGGGTGCCCCGCAACCTTGGTCAAATACCGCTAACTCCGTCACGCGACCTGCCTTTTCAGCCTATGTTTTGTCTGAAGGGAACAAAACCTTCGCCGCGCCAACGGCCAACAAAGCCCCAACAATTTGCATGGCAATAAACAACGGCGCACTTGCGGGCGTAATCCCAGCAAATGTATCGCTCATCATCCGTGCGATTGTTACCGCAGGGTTCGCAAAACTGGTGGACGCGGTGAACCAATAGGCGGCCGTGATGTACAACCCAACCACCGTTGCAACAGCCTCTGGTTTGTGTTTCACCCCGCCAAAGATCACGATCAACAGCCCGAATGTCGCGACCAGCTCTGAAAATCCCTGCGACGGCCCAGCACGCATTTTCATCGACACCTGCATAATCTCATCTGCGAACATATAATGCGCCGCCCAAACACCCAAAATGCCACCGGTAACCTGCACTGCAACAAATCCAGCGGCCTCGTGCAGCGAAATCTCGCGTCGCAACCAGAACGCCATCGTCACGACTGGGTTAAAATGCGCGCCAGAAATTGGTCCGAAGATCGTGATCAACACAGTCAAGATCGCGCCCGTCGCAATTGTATTACCCAACAGCGCAATCGCGGTGTTCCCATCCGCCAATGTCTCGCCCATAATGCCAGAACCGATCACCGTCGCCAGTAAAAATGCGGTTCCCAATCCCTCAGCCAGTAATCTTTGCATCAGTTCAGTCCTTCAATTTTTCGCAGATGTGCGATCAACGCGTCACGATCCATGTCTTCTATAGGTTCCGCCATAAAAGCATCGGCGTACTTTCGCAACCGCGTGTAAGCCTCTGAAAACGCCGCGCGAACCGCATCTGGTGGGGCAGTCACATCTGCGGGGTCATCTACACCCCAATGGGCGCTTAAAGGTGCACCAAGCCAAACCGGGCAGGTTTCATCCCGCGCATTTCCACAGACCGTGACCACCAAATCCATGACAGGCGCATCAAGCGTTGCAAATTCATCCCAGGTTTTCGATCTGTACCCCGAATCTGGCAATCCAACCGCTGCAAGCTGTGCCAAAGCAGCAGGATTTACCCGACCAGCAGGTTTTGATCCTGCCGAATACGCGCAAATCCGCCCATCGCTACAATGGGACAGAATCGATTCGAGCAAAATGGAGCGTGCAGAATTGCCTGTGCATAAAACTAAGATGTTCATCTGAACCTAGAACCCTGTTTTTGACGGATTTACTCCGCATTAACCAATGTAATAAGGCCAAAGGCGTAACAGCGCCAAGACCTCATCAAAACACAGGCCAAAAAAAAACGCCCTCGCAAGGAGGGCGCTAAGTTATTGAGGCAGGTTTCATACAGGCAAGAAACCTATCGAGCAGTGAAGTAGTTATACAATTTAGTGCTCCACACGCCAAGTAAAAAAATGAAGTATTTCCCAGACAGGCTTGATACATATAGAAAAACACCAAAACACGAGGCTATTGTTGCACCGATGACACGTACAATCCGTAAGGCATCTATCATTGTTTCCGCGCTGGCAATAATCGGCATTCTTCTACCACAATTCGCCTTATCGTCGCCACAGCATGGCCTTGCAATGTACGGTGAACCAGCCCTCCCAAAGGGGTTCATATCCCTTCCTTACGCAAATCCGGCCGCTCCAAAGGGTGGAACCATCACTTTATCCGAATCGGGCAGTTACGATTCGCTCAATCCTTACATTCTGAAGGGGACAGCTCCTTACGGAATCCGCACGCATGTGGTCGAATCCTTGATGGGGCGCAGCTATGACGAGAGCTTTTCCCTTTATGGCCTTTTGGCTGAAAGAGTTGAAACTGACGACGCGCGCAGTTTTGTTACCTTCACCCTGCGCGAAGAGGCCAAGTTTTCAAACGGCGACCCTGTCACAGTCGAGGACGTTTTGTGGTCGTTTGAGACTTTGGGAACCAAAGGTCACCCGCGCTACAGCTTTTCGTGGAAAAAAATCGCCAAAGCCGAACAAACGGGGCCGCGCTCGGTTACCTTCACATTTAACACCAAAGATCGCGAATTGCCCCTTATCCTCGGCCTGCGGCCAATCCTGCGCAAAGCAGATTGGGAGGGGCGCGCCTTTGAAGACAGCTCGCTAGATGAAATTACGGGTTCGGGGCCCTATCTGATCGACAAATATGAAGCTGGCCGTTTCATTTCCTTCAAACGCAATCCTGATTACTGGGGCAAAAACCTTGGCCTCAAGGCGGGTTTTGATAACTTTGACACCATCAAATACGATTACTACATCGACAACGCCGTGATCTTCGAGGCCTTCAAAGCAGGCACCGTTTCGATCTTTCGCGAAAACAACGCGCAACGCTGGCTTAATAATTACAATTTCCCTGCCATTGCCGATGGGCGCATGGTGCAGTCCGAAATCCCCCACAAACGTCCCTCTGGCATGACGGGTTTTGTGATGAACGCGCGCAATCCCAAATTCGCCGACATCCGCGTGCGCGACGCGCTGATCCATGCGTTCAACTTTGAATTCATCAACCAAACGCTCAACGGGGGCACATTGCCCCGCATCACCAGCTACTTCTCCAACTCCGTGCTGTCTATGCAAGACGGGCCTGCGGTCGGCGCAGTAGCCCAAGCCTTGGCACCCTATTCAAAGGACCTTACCGAGGGCGTTCTGGACGGCTACGCGCTCCCGCAATCTGATGGTACATCCCGCAATCGTAAAAACTTGCGCAAGGCCCGTAAGCTGCTCGAATCTGCGGGTTGGGCAATCAAGGACGGTGTTTTGCAAAACGTAAACGGCGATCCATTCGCTTTTGAAATCCTGCTCAAAAACACAGCCACCGAAAACGAAGCGATCATGAATATCTACATTGATGCGCTCAAACGGCTCGGCATTCAGGCCAGTATCAAACTCGCGGATTCTGTTCAGCACCGTGAAAGGATGAAGACCTACGATTTTGAGATGGCACATTACACGCGCTACATGTCGCTATCCCCGGGCAACGAACAATTGCTCTATTGGGGCAGTGCAGGGGTCACGGCGCCGGGTACGCGCAACTACATGGGTATCAGCAGCCGTGCCGCCGAAGGATTGATTGCGCAAATGCTGGAAACCCGCGACACGCAAACCTTTCAATCCACCGTTCGCGCGCTTGACCGCGTTCTAACCGCGGGGCGTTACGTCATCCCGATCTGGCACTCCGATATCAGCAACGTCGCCCATGACGCACGGCTAAGATACCCAGACACAATCCCAACCTACGGCGATTGGTCGGGCTTTTTGCCAGATGTTTGGTGGTACGAAGAATAAAGGCCCTTAAAGGGATCACCTTCAAAGACCTTTACCGTGTTCTCGATAACCAGATCAGTGTTAGCGAATGATCCGTGTGTATTTGGACCCTTCAACCGAAATGCCGATCAAAATGCCAGCTTGGTTGAAAACAACCGCATAAACAGCTTCGTCAATTGTGTTGTTGTCGATCCCAGCTGCTTTGGCATCATCCAAAACGGTAAATTCAAGGTCTGCACCCAATGTCCAACCTGCGCGCGCACGGAATTTCTGCAAATGCTCGCTGTCCATAAAGAACAACGCAGATGAATATTGCTGCCCGCCAGCCTGCAAACCGTAACTTGCCGCTGCAACGGAATAATAATCAACGGGTGCTTCGCCAATCAATAGCGATCCCTCACCATATGACCCGCCGATGATCAGGCCTGCCTTGGTGACTGTCGGTACGACCAAAACACCCGCCGCTGAATCCATCAAACCGCGCGTGAACGGCAATTCGGAATGCATCTGTTGCACTGCGCTTGAAACTTTATCATCAATTGTAAATCGCGCTCTGCTATTTGTACCGCCCGCACAAGCGCTCAATCCGCCTGCCGTTGCACTCGCCAAAAACGCACGTCTGCTCCATCCAGTCATGGGATGTCTCCTGTAATACTGCTATCATCGGTCTATTGCCGACATTATCTGTGTCATACACCGCTTTTGCGGGGCTGTCATCTTTTAGCGTAGCGTCTTTCCTCAAATCGGCGGTAATTCCCACATTTTGCTTTGCCCAGCAGTAAAAAACCCGTACTGACAGGCCCAGTTAAGGGGAGAGTTAGATGTCCAACGGGCCACTCAACGGGGTCAAAATAATCGAATTTGCGGGGCTTGGGCCAACGCCATTTGCGGCAATGACGCTCGCGGATATGGGGGCGGAAGTGGTCCGCATTCAACGCCCGAACCTGCAGCATTTGATGGGGCTCAAATATGACATCCTCGATCGGGGCAGGGGCTTTGTTGAATTGGACCTCAAAAAAACCGATGACGTCGAAACAGCTAAGTCGCTGATCGCCAACGCAGATGCTTTGATCGAGGGCATGCGCCCGGGCGTGATGGAACGCCTGACCCTTGGCCCAACTGAAATCGCGGCGATCAATCCAAAACTGGTTTACGGCCGCATGACGGGTTGGGGGCAAACAGGCCCGCTCGCCAATGCTGCCGGTCACGATATCAATTACATCGCGCTTTCTGGCGCTCTGCATGCCATTGGCCCTGCCGAAACGCCCGTTATCCCCCTCAATCTGATCGGTGATTTCGGCGGCGGCGGCATGTACCTTGCTTACGGTATAGTCTGCGCCCTACTTGAGGCATCTAAATCGGGCAAAGGCCAAGTCGTTGATGCCGCAATCACCGATGGCACCGCGCACCTCATGTCGATGATGTACGCCATGAACCAAGGCAATGCCTGGAACGATAGCCGAGAAACCAATATTCTTGATGGTGCCGCGCCATTTTACAACGTCTACGCCGCTGCCTGTGGAGGGCACGTCGCAATCGGCGCGATCGAAGCCAAATTTTACGCAGAATTGCTAGATCGTATTGGCGCAGATCCAACATTGGCGAAAACACAAATGGATCGTGGTACTTGGCCCGCTGTCATTAAAACTTTCACGGGTATTTTCAAAACTAAAACCCGCGATGAGTGGACAGCGCTTTTGCACGGAACCGACACGTGTTATGCGCCAGTTCTCACAATTAGAGAAGCGTTTGAGGACGACCACAACACCGCGCGCAACCTGTTTGAAACCCATTCAAACGTCATCCAACCGCGCCCCACGCCCCATTTATCACGAACCCCCGGTAAAATCCGCGCGGCTTCGCAATCTCAACCTATCTCAATCGAAACCATTTTGAAAAATTGGCAATCCAAATGACAAAAACAACTGTTTCCCTCGATGTGATCGAACAAACATCCACTGACGCCCTGATCAAACACGGAGCAGCCCCTTGGGTCGCCGGCGAGGTCGCCAAAGCCGTGCGTAAAGCCGAAGCGACAAGCAACCTCATTTGCGGGCTGTATTATCTCGAAAGCTATTGCACACAGCTGACAACAGGCCGTGTAGATGGCAAAGTAGAACCCGTTGTCAGTAAGCCAAAACCAGCCTCGGTTCTTGTCGATGCGAAACTCGGATTTGCCCAGCCAGCATTCGCACGGGGCCTGTCCACAGCACTTGAAACCGCACACGACATGGGAACAGCCAGCTTTGCAGTAGCTCATTCCCACACCTGCACCTCGCTTGGGTATTTCACCGAACAAATTGCTGATGCGGGCTTGATTGGCCTCGGTTTTACCAATGCGTCGGCTGTTGTTTCCCCGCCAGGTGGTAACAAAGCGGTCCTTGGGACAAATCCGATGGCGCTGTCTGTTCCGGCCAAACAGGGCGGGCTTGCATTTCAATTTGATCAATCCACCTCAGCAATCGCGCTTGGCAAAATCACAATGGCAGCGGCCGCAGGGCAGGAAATCCCGCTTGGCTGGGCCGTGGATACAGATGGCAACCCAACGACGGATCCGAATGCAGCCCTAAAAGGCTCACTCGTGTCAACAGGGGGCTACAAAGGTTGGGGCTTAGGTCTGATGGTCGAAATCCTCGCCGCAGCACTTACAGGTTCGGTCAATTCATTGGACGTTAAGGGCCTCAAACTGCCAGATGGCGCGCCACACGATCTGGGTCAGTTTTATTTCCTCGTGGATCCAACCACATTTGCAGGTGATGCATTTTATGATCGTTTGGCCCGGGTAACGGATGCTGTTGATGAACAACCCAATGCCCGTTTGCCAGGCGCAAACAGAGTACTTCCCAATGAAGTGGATATCGACGCTGCACTTTGGGAAAAGACCAAAATACTGGCCGCATCTTGATTTTAAAAATAGATAAAGTTGGTGACGTAACAATCTGAAAAGGCTAGGAATTTACTTCTTAGTCAGTTTGTCTGCAGCTCGTTTGGCAAGACGGCACACTTCAACCACTGGGCGCAATGCTTTGCTTGATCCACGTAGCGGGAAGCGTTCTGTTTTGTCATACGCCAGCAGTTTTATGTCGGCGTAATTTCCTGTAATCAATCGGCTAAACACTGGTGACAATGGCTGTTTTTCGACAAAAGCCCATTCGCCAATGCCATCATCAAAGTTGGCGACATTTGTGTACCCAAAAGACTGGAAATCCATGAACACCATTTCCGTAGGGCCGCCACTTGATGAAAGCTGTGTCCGAATGCCGCTATCGTTGTAGGGAATGGCTGCAACCAATGCTGCGGCTTCGCGATCTTCCGCGCTTAGCTGATCGTCGCCCTCAGTTCCGTTTTCCGTATCTTGCGCAATAACAGGTGGGGTAAACTCAAACCCAGGGCGATAGCGAATAACCATTGTTGGCGTGGCTGCATCACAATGCACTTGCAACGCCAACCAGGTTTTGTCCTCTTGCGTCGCGCAGAACAAAAGGGCCGTTTCTGGGTTTCCGAAAGTTTCGCTTGCAGGAACATGCTCCCAAGGGCTGCAATTATTTCGCCAGTTAAGGGTCTCTGCTACGACAGATGTGCCCGCAAAGGTCAGCCCCATCACGGCCAAACACCCAAAACCAAACAGAATTTTCATAATAATCGTCCTTGCAGCGGTTGTCTGATTACCCCTAACCAGACACGGCGCGAAAATAGGCGGCAATTGTCAGGAAATAAAGAGATTTTTAGGCATCTTTTTGCCAATCACGCTAATTTCACTGAAAATTTGGTTGATCTGGGTGGGTCAAATTTAACCAAAGGTCGTATCTTGCGCTCTGCACGACATTCTGCAAAGCGCAAATCTTTGATTACTCGTCGAAATAATCCATGAAGGTTTCACCGCTTTGGGTAAATACTTTCAGATGATACTCCCCGACTGGCAATCGAAACCGCGAGCTGGAACAGTTGTGAACCGCGTCTTCAAGCTGTTCAAATCCGCGGCCAATTTCACGCGGTTTTATCGGTTCCAGTGTATATCCTTGGCGTTTTTCCAAATTGGTGATGATCATCTTGGCTTCGACAATACCCGAGAATTTCTTGCGATCACGACCCGCAGATTTGAAACATCGGTGCAGGCGCGCGGCCTTTTCATCAAAATCAACTGCAGGAACAGCCAACCAATTGATATCAGTTACATTCATCTGCATACCGCCGTCTTTGAACAGCATAAAGGCAGTGCCCTTAATTTCACATTCATCTGACAATTCCAAACAATCCAAAATAGCATTGCGTTTTTGGCGGCCCGCGTCGAATAACACGTTGTAGCGAACAGTGTCGATTTTAAATTGAAATTCTGGTCGCGTGCGTCGCTGATTGCTTACCATAGCCTCAAAGCTAAATGGCTCGAGGCTCCAGCCTTCAAAAACCTCAGCCATTGTTTTTGGCGTGGGTTCCGCTGTGGTGTCACTGGTTTCTTGACCAAATGTTGGAAATGCAGTCACGCACGTTACAGCAGCGACCAACGCGAGTTTGGGAAATCGAAAATTCATTTTATGCCTGTTTGTTTTTGTCTAAACTAAAATTGGCCGTTGTTTCCGGCAAAAATTGGGCAAAGCCTGATCAAAACGTCAAAAAAACTGTGGCCGATTTATCCCAATCCGTTATTGGGCACCTGTGATGATCGAAATGTCCAGATAGCTGTGACCCAAAAAACGAGAAACGACCTTACAATACCTTTAGCAAAACGACGGACTTAAACGTCCAACTCTTCCACAAACTGCGCATTTTGCTGGATGTATTCAAACCGCATTTCGGGCTTTTTACCCATCAAACGCTCCACCAAATCGGATGTTTCACCCGGCTCATCATCATCCACAGACACGCGGATCAACTTGCGCGTCACGGGGTTCATCGTGGTCTCTTTCAAATCAATCGCGTTCATTTCACCCAAACCCTTGAAGCGTGACACATCAATCTTACCACGACCGCCCAAACCTTTTTCCAACAAAACATCACGCTCTGCTTCGTCCAGAACGTAGACCGTCTTGGCGCCTTGCACCAATTTGAACAGGGGCGGGCAGGCCAGATACAAATGCCCGTTGTCCACTAAGGGCCGCATCTGCGTGAAAAAGAACGTCATTAACAGGGCCGCGATATGCGCACCATCAACATCCGCGTCGGTCATGATGATGATCTTTTCGTAGCGCAAATCCTCGATGTTAAACCGCGTGCCCATACCAACGCCCAGCGTCTCGCACAGATCGGAAATCTCTTGGTTCGACATCAACTTGCCGCTTGCCGCACCCAGCACATTCAGAATTTTACCTTTCAACGGCAATAGCGCCTGCGTCTTACGATCCCGCGCCCCCTTACCAGAGCCTCCCGCAGAATCGCCCTCCACGATGAACAGTTCGGTGCCTGTGCGATCTTTGTTGGTGCAATCCACCAGTTTACCCGGCAGGCGCAGTTTTTTCGTCGCCGATTTGCGCTGCGTTTCCTTTTCCGCGCGCCGCCGCATCCGTTCTTCGGCCTTAAGGACCATGTAATCAAGGATCGCACCCGCCGCTTTGGTGTCGGCAGCCAACCAGTTGTCGAAATGGTCACGAACAGAATTCTCGACCCATTTTTGCACCTCTACTGTGGCCAAACGGTCTTTGGTTTGCCCCACAAATTTTGGCTCGCGAATAAACACAGACACCAGCGCACAGCCGCCGCCCATCACATCATCGCGGTTGATATTCGTGGCCTTTTTATTGCCTACCAACTCGCCGTAGGCCTTGATCGCTTTCAGCACAGCCCCCCAGAAACCCGCTTCATGGGTGCCACCTTCGGGCGTTGGAACCGTGTTACAATAGGATTGCATGAACGCATCGCGCATCGGGGTCCAGTTGATCGCCCAATTCACAGAACCAACCAATCCTGATCCAAATTTCTCTGCAAAATCAACATGCCCAGAAAAGGCTTTGTCAGAATAGGTGCTTGATCCGTCCAAACGCTCAGCCAAATAATCCGCCAAACCATTGGGGAAATGGAACTTATCGCTCAGGGGGGTGTCGTCGTCTTTCCCAAGGCAAACAGGATCACATTTCCAACGAATTTCGACCCCAGAAAACAAATAGGCCTTCGATTTCGCCATCGCATAAAGCCGCTTTGGCTTAAACTTTGCCGCTGTCCCAAAAATCTCTGGGTCAGGGTGAAACGTCACCGTTGTCCCGCGCCGATTGTTTGTCGCGCCTAACTCTTGCAAGCTGCCTTGGGGCACACCTCGGCTAAACTCCATCGCAAACAACTCGCGATTTCGCGCAACTTCAACGCGCAGATGATCTGACAGCGCGTTCACACAAGACGAGCCAACACCGTTCAATCCACCAGATGTTTCGTAGCTATCGCCCGAGAATTTACCACCTGCATTCAGCGTACAGAAAATGATCTCTAGCGCAGATTTACTCGGGTCTTTGGGGTGGGGATCCACAGGAATCCCGCGCCCGTTGTCACGCACCGTCACGCTGAAATCCGCGTTCAGCTCGACTTCGATCCAATTGGCATGGCCTGCAACCGCTTCGTCCATTGAATTGTCGATGATTTCCGCAACCATGTGATGCAACGCGCGATCATCCGTACCACCGATATACATACCAGGGCGCAGGCGCACGTGCTCCATATCTTCCAACACTTGGATAGAAGATGCGTCATAGCTACTTTTCTCAGGCTGTGCGCCCGACAATAGATCATTTGCGGCCATTGGTGCTCGATTCCTGCGGAGGCTCATATTTTTACAGCATTAGACCACCCGGCGTCGCGCGGCGCAAGATGTTGTGTCGCTTCATCGTTAAAGAATGCTTGCTCCATTCGCTAATTTGCGCCAAACGCGCAGCCATGAAGCATCTGCTGTTCTTTCTTGCCTTAATCCCCATCGCATTGCTCCTAGGATCAACGCCCGGTTCATTACACCCATTGGCAGATAGTCTCGCTGTTTTTCGCTTCCATATTGGTTGGTTTGCCCTGATTGGTGCACTCATCGTACTATGGTTTGGTTGGAAACGCTCTGGTTTGGCAGCAGGAGCATTATCCCTCGCTGCAATCGGTGCAATTTGGTGGAGCTATTTCCCGCAATCGCCGTCCAAACCGCTGACTTACTCTGTTTACCAAAAAAACCTGTCATTTCGCTTAGGCGACGGAACGACATTGATCCAAGACATGTTGGATTCAAATGCAGATTTTATCACCTTACAAGAAGTCACACTTTGTAACACAGAAATCCTGAACGGCCTCAAAGCGACTTATCCCAGCCAAATGTTATGCAAATTTGCATCCGTTGGTGGAGTGGCTGTCGCCTCTAAGTTTCCAACCGTGAATGACACGATCGTCTGCGACGAACGAAACGGTATCGTCGCGATTCAAGTTGTTACGCCTGATGGGCCGATATGGATCGTATCGATCCACTTACATTGGCCTTACCCGTTTGGCCAAGCCGTTCAAGTTTCGCAGATTGTACCGATCCTTGAAAATTTAACGGGACCCGTCGTTTTAGCTGGGGATTTCAATATGGTTCCGTGGTCTTACACCATGACTCAAATTGAAACGGCGACCCGTTCTCGTCGTGTTGGCGCAACAAATGGAACTTTCAGGCTTAAAGGCACAGTGACAATTCCCATCGACCACGTCCTTGCCCCAACGAATTGCCTTGGCGAGGTCACAACCCTTGACCTTCTTGGCTCAGATCATCACGGTGTCCTTGCGCGCTTCCCACTAGAAGCCTGCTAACCCGCTGCGTCTTGTCGTTTCGGCCACACAGCACCCAAAACCGAAAGCACGGCAATGACCGCCACACCTGATCAATCCGCCCCGATGCAATGGGGTGGCCACATCCGCGCCTCTATCGCGTTGGGCTTGCCTTTGGTGGGCAGTCATATTGCGCAGATGCTCACGCATATCACAGATGTGGTGATGCTCGGCTGGTACACAATCGACGCGCTTGCTGGTGTCGTTTTAGCGGGCCAGATGTATTTCATCGTGTTCATCGTCGGCTCAGGCATCGCGTTCGCGATCATGCCGATGTGCGCCACAGCCCTTGGGGCGGGCGATGATCGTCAAGTCCGCCGTTCCGTGCGCATGGGGGCCTGGCTTGTTACGCTCTACGCGTTCATCTTTGCCATCCCGCTCTGGTACCTAAAATCCATTCTCCTATTCCTTGGTCAACAGGCCGATCTGGCCCAAATTGCCCAAGATTACATGCGCATTGCCGTGATTGGCCTGTTCCCCGGCCTTTGGATCATGGTGCTCAAAAGCTATCTGTCCTCGTTAGAACGCGCACAAATTGTTCTAGTCGCTACCCTTGTCGCAGCCGCCGCCAATATCGTGTTCAACTACGCGCTGATCTTTGGCAATTTGGGATTCCCAGAAATGGGCGCGCGCGGTGCTGCTTGGGCGTCAGTCCTTACAATCACACTCGATTTTCTGTTTTTGCTGGTCTATTGCCGCGTGCTTCCCGCGCTTAAAAAGTTTGAGCTGTTCCAGAACCCATTCCGTTTTGATCGCGAAGCCTTCGTAGAAACCTTCAAACTCGGCTGGCCAATCTCACTAACACTACTTGCCGAAACAACCTTGTTCACCGCCGCAACAATCATGGTTGGCTGGTCAGGCACCGTCGCGCTCGCCGCACACGGCGTCGTTCTACAAATCACTTCCGTTGGCTTTATGATCCCGCTTGGCATTTCCAACGTCGGCACCATTCGTGGGGGCAGGGCCCTAGGGCGCAAAGACAAGCTACACCTCAAGCGCGCTGCAAGCGTCGTACTTTGGGGCGCATTTTTTGTGTCCCTAATTTCGCTTACACTCTACCTCGTAATTCCACGCCAATTGATGCGCCTTTTCATCGACCCAACGGAACCGAGCATAAACGCCATCGTTGAAATGGGCGTTCTGTTGCTGTTTGTGTCTGCCGCCTTCCAAATTGTTGATGCCCTGCAAGTAGCTGCCCTTGGCATGTTGCGCGGGATAAAAGACACGACCGTCCCAATGATCCTTGCCGTCATCAGCTATTGGTGCATCGGAATGCCATCCGCCTATTTTCTAGGATTTCCAATGGATTATGGCGCAGAAGGCGTTTGGTGGGGCTTGGTCATCGGTCTAACCGTGGCCGCGACCACGATGATTTGGCGTTATTTGGTGCTGCAAAAGAATCTAGAATTCGATTAGATCGCTTGCGGTTTTAACCAGGCTGCTTTTTCCAACCGAAAACACTCATAAGCACGGTGCATATCCGTTAAATGCAAGGTTTATTGACCCAAAGCCGTCACACCCAGCTTTCTCACCGCCGCTTGCGACCGCATGTTTTCTGGCAAAACGTGAAACCAAACGGCCTCCACAGCATCAAACGCGTGGGCAAACATCATCTGTTTCAAAACCGCGTTTGTTTGCCCAGAATTGCGAAATGCAGATCCGATAAACGTGTAGCCAATCCCAACGGCATTTGGCTCATCTGGCACCGCATAATACCGCGTTGTGCCCATGATCTCAGACGTTTTCGCGTCTAAAATAATCAACGCCTTGGCATTCCCAACACCGTTCGAAAACCAAGATGATAAATCCCCAGTTTCACGCACTGCCGCCGTCGGATAATCCGCCCAAGTCGCTAGATCGCCAGCGCATCTCTGCAAACCCGCAAAATGATCCTGCGTCAAAGGCCGTAAAAGAAC
>Ga0233426_10000361_pt1 | contig 49911 bp, 48 predicted proteins | sample SI_118_April2016_6_FD_179875 | JGI IMG/M metagenome (GOLD analysis project Ga0233426, IMG submission 179875) | Seawater microbial communities from Saanich Inlet, British Columbia, Canada - SI_118_April2016_10_MG | ecosystem: Environmental > Aquatic > Marine > Inlet | place: Canada: British... | reverse complement strand
GATAATGCTGAATAGTTATAACGATCGTTATTGTCTCCAGCATTTATCCAACCATGGTAACCAGCACTTGTAGAACTATCGTTTCCACCTGGTTCGAATTGAACGCGACTACCATCTGCCAAGAAAGAGTTCATACCTAGAGAGAATGAAGAACCACCACAATATTGGTAAGGTCCAGCACCGTCATCATCTTCCCAAATTGGACATGCAGAATAGCTACGAGCTGACTGACGAACAGAGCCACGGTCATAGTAACCTAAGTTGACTACGATATTACCTTTATCACTATTGATACCAAAAGTAGTACTTAGACTTGATTCTTCACCATCGCCTTCACCAGTTTCTTGGTAGTTAGCATCGAATTCAATACCTTCAAAGTCATCACGCATGATGATGTTAACAACACCAGCAACAGCATCAGAACCATAAATCGCAGAAGCACCATCTTTAAGAACTTCAATACGTTTTACAGCCGACATTGGGATAGCGTTTAAATCTACACGAGATGATGCACCAGTACCAGATGCAACCATACGACGACCATTAACTAATACTAAAGTACGGTTAGCGCCCATACCACGTAAGTTAACTGTAGCATTACCGTTACCACCGTTGTTTACCGCAGCAGTTAAACCACCTGATTGAGCAGTAAGGTTTTGAAGAGCATCAGCTACGTTAGTAATACCCTGAATTTTCATATCTTCAGTTGTAATTACACTTACTGGAGATGCACTTTCTAGATCAGCACGTTTGATACGTGAGCCTGTTACTTCAATGCGCTCAACCTTGTCAATTTCTTCGCCTTCTTCAGCAAATGCTATTGGTGATGCAGCTAAACATCCGCCTACTGCCATTGCAGCTAGCGAAAGTTTAAAGTTTCGTTTTAGATTAGAATTTGTCATATTAGTGTTTCTCTCTGGAATTATAATATTTATTATTTTATGTTTTATGGTTTTTGGAACAAATTGTTACATTAGATAACAACATCCATTAATTCTGCCTGAATATAGAAATAATACAACCCCTATTACACAATTGATGTTGAACTTTATTTGATTGAGCTAACACATTGTTTACTAATGACATATTGATAAATTAATTCTTGTGTGTATCGTTTTATTGGCATTATTTAAATATTTTTTTCATCAATATTATTGAAATAGTTCATTTACATTTATAAATCCTTGTAATTATTTGCAACAAATAGAAATATACAACCTTGATTAAACTCCCATATAAAAGGTAGAGTATACCTTCTCTAATATTAGGTGGGCTTTAATGGTTACAGATACTGAAGGTTATATTCATATTATCGAATACTTAACTGAGCATTTAAGCTTATTTGAAAACTCTTCCTCGGCAGAGTTTGGGGCAGACTCTGTGATGGCTGTCATAGAAGAAGAGTTAAGTGAGCAGATAATTAGTATTTGTAGTCAAAATGTAGCGCTTTCTTTTAATCAACGTAATACTGTGATTCGTGAAGTAGATGCAATTGTTTATGATCTAGAAGAAATCTTATCGGGCGTTGTAAATAATTCTGTGACTAATGAGCAAAAATTATTTATTAAAGAATTTGCTTTACTCATAAAAAATTTATTTGATACTGAAATTCATACGCAGTTTTTATCATAGTTAGTTCAATTACCATTAATACCTACAAACAATAAACCTGATTACGCCCCAATGCCTTAGCTTGATATAATGCTTTATCCCCTCGTCTAAAGAAGTCGTCAAAAGTATCGTCTTCAAATTTTATGCAAGTCACACCTATACTTACTGTCAGTGTAATTTCGCCCTTCCACTGACCCTTTATAGATAAGTTACTTTGATTGAGTCGAATACGTTCAGCAACAACCTTTGCCGATTGAAGTGTAGTTTCAGGAAGTAAAATTGAAAATTCTTCACCGCCAATCCTCGCTAATATATCTTCTTGTCTAATACAGGGTAATAAACATTTAGCAACAGACATAAGCACCTTGTCACCAGCAGGATGACCATAACAATCATTAATATTTTTGAAATGGTCAATATCAATAGATATCAAAGAAACAATACGTAAGTGTCTTTTAGCCCGATAAAATTCACGCTCAGAATGTTCTGTAAAATAACGACGATTATAGAGTTCTGTTAATGAATCTGTATTTGCTTGTTTCTTAAATTCTTCTTTGAGTGCATATAATTCAGTAACATCTGTAGAGAAACCAATAAGTGCAGGTATTCCTTCTTCGAGTTGATACGGAATTTTAGTACTTATATAATGTCGGAGTTCTCCTCTCTCGTCTTCAGATGATTCTTCTATAATCTGTTTTTCATTGGTTTCAAATACTTTTTGGTCCGAAAGGTGAAAATGTTCCGCGACTTCAATGGGTAATACTTCGGTATCTTTTTTACCTATAATATTTTCTTGTGTATTACCAAATAGTTTTGCCACCTTACTATTTACATATTGAAAAGTTCGATCAATATCTTTCATGTATATATAAGCGTCAGCATTATCTAGTACCGCATTGAGTAGATGCTGTTGTGATTTGACCATTTGCTGCAAATTTTTCTCATCTGTGATATCTGTTGAAACACCACACATACCAATAATATTGCCGTTCGTATCGTACAAAGGGTTTTTAACGGCTTTATATATACGTGTTTCTTTAAGGGATTTTATATAGTTAGTTTCTTCACTTTCAACAGTAATGCCTTCAAGCATAACTTTCTGATCGTTTTTATTAAGCTGTGTTGAAAGGTCTAAGTCGAAAAAATGGCTGTCATCAAATCCAACGACTTCCTCGAGTTTTTTATCAAACAAATCAAGTACCGCTTGATTTACGTAGGTATAAAATCCTTTTAAATCTTTTGTATAGATGAAGGCGCCAACATTATTCAATACTTCTCCAAGCATTTTTGCTTGTAGATAAACGTTATCACCTTCGAGTGAATTGGTGGTTGATACTTGCTTAGTACTCACAGATAAAGCCCAACTTAGTAAGTTGTAGAACGACTACCTTATTGTAGTTGAATATCAGAAATACACATATTGTTGGCTAATATTAGAATCTAAATCGAAAATAATTGGAGTGTTCAGCAGAAAATTGTCCACAAAAAAGTTGCATTAAAATTCATCCATTGAAAATACGTTAACTTTGTAAAAACGGACTTTAGTTTTAAAATAATCGAAGAAAATATATAAAACAATTACTTGCTGAGCTAATCTCTTAAAATAACAGCAAGTAAAAACTTAATAAAACTAAAACCTAGTAAATCCATTTTTTTACATTACGGAAATTATCGATTATGAAAACAGTCATTATTGAAAGTCAGCACATTGTACCATCAAAAATAATTTGTATTGGCCGTAATTATGTTGAACACATTGCTGAACTTGACAATGAAATACCAGATGAAATGGTTGTATTTAACAAACCAAATTCTGCTATTTCAACCGAACTTAATTCACATCATAAAGAGCAACTCCACTACGAAGGTGAATTATGCTTTATGGTGACAGATGGTATTTTTTCAGCTGTCGCGTTTGGTTTAGATCTCACAAAAAGAGACTTACAAAGTCAATTAAAGTTAAAAGGGTTACCCTGGGAACGGGCTAAAGCATTTAATGGTTCAGCAGTATTTAGTGACTTTGTCAAAATAAATAAAAGTAACATGAACGAAAGACTCAGCCTAGAACTGATTATTGATGAGAAAATAATACAACGTGGCAGTATAGAATTAATGATGTACAAACCTGCAGAAATATTAGCCGAATTGAAAACATATACCGACTTAAACGATGGTGACATTGTCATGACAGGAACGCCAAAAGGCGTTGGATTAATAAATAAAGGGGCACACTTTCAAGGTAGGATATTTATTGGTAATCAGGAATTGGTTTCAATGTCTTGGATCGCAATCTAAAGTCGAATAACGTTTTGGGAAAGAGGATAAGTAAATTATTTCCAGCCTATTTTCCATGATCCACTTAACTTTAAATCACGCCAATCAATGTTGTATTCATTACGATTCATGACCGCCTCAATAACACAACGTATTACTTTTTGTTCTTCATTGAAATCGACCTTGGTTATAACGAAATGCTTTTCTTTATTTACAACGTCGAGTTTAGTCCATTTACTGTTAATAAGTGTTTTGGGGTTAACTTTATTCATATTGGCTTTAATCCTATGATTTATTATTTCTGGAAAAATAGTTCAAATACCGACAAAGAAAATTTGCCAACATCCTGTTTAGTCATTAGGAAACCGACCTCTCTGATATCTTTAGCATTTAATAAAAGTGCATTAGTTATAGTCCGTCCTCGAAATGTTGCTTCAAAGTCAGAAAGTTGCAATATAAGCTTTTCGCGTTTATTAGACACTGTTTGGAATTTATGTTTGTAAGCCATCCTATAGCCATTAATATATATCACTAACCTTAATTGGTAGGCCTGACCATCTCCCATAATATCAACAACGAGTTTGTCAAAAGATTCAGGAATATTTGCTACGGAGCGAAAAACAGAGGTAAAACCTCCGTTGTTATCAAGTGATATATCGCCTGAAAAAATGCCGTGGTCAGGATAAAATGACATTTTCCCATTAGATAACCCACCCATCACACCGTCATTAGTTATTCTCCAACAACCTTGTTCTTCGATAGAAAAATCTATCATATACACTTCAACACTTTCACTTTTATTATCACGAAAATTCTCATTAACTATTCCATCATTGCAACTTACATAAGCACTAAAACATAAAAACAAACCTAGAATAAATTTCATCAATAAAGTTACTTAATTGTCTGTTGCGTTATACCTTATGAATACGAAGAATTATCTTGTTAAGATCAAAAATATAAAAAAATATGAGCTAAAATCGAATACCTAACGTATGTAAGCTTTAATTGAAATAATAACTAACGAGTAAAGATAAATGCGCATTTTTTTAATTATATTGTTTATCAGCCTAGCGTCAGGCTGTAGTACAAAATACACCAATCAGGCAGTAGCAGGTAAATCTTTTCCATCAGTTACTGGGCAAAGCTTAGAAGAAGATTCTGTTAATATTCCTGGTGATTTCAACAAAGAATTTACCTTGTTGTTAGTTGGCTACAAACAAAACTCACAATTCGATATCGACAGATGGCTAATTGGTTTAGATATGACTCAGACTAAGGTCGATGCTTATGAAATACCGACTATCCAAGGCTTATTTCCAAGAATGTTCAGTACAGTGATCGACAATGGCATGCGCAAAGGAATTCCAAAGCAACTTTGGAAAGGCGTTATAACAGTGTACGAAGATGGTGAAAAAGTTCAGGCTTTTACCGGCAATGAAGACCCCAATAACGCCAGAGTACTCCTGTTAAATAAAGAAGGTATTGTTGTTTATTTCTATGATGATGGATTCTCTGTGGAAGCACTTAATCAGTTGAGAGATGTTTTAACCGCCTCAAACTAAATAATGATAGATTGCTGGTAGCGATAAAATAATAGTCGTTTATTACTTTATCGCTTTACCTTTAACTAGCTGATTAAAATAAGCGACAAGATCTCTACATACTGCTATTAAAATCTAATATCATTCATTTAAAGTAAATTTAATTACCACTGACTTTGTCTATTCCATCCCCTATAGAAAACGCACCAAAACAGGGCGAAAATTTCAAATGGTGCAAATCATCTGTCCATCATCAATATAAATAATTACCTACATTAAGAATTACTCTTTATTTTACAAAAGGCTAACTGACTAATATTACTTTTAATTGATGTGGCATAAGACTTGATACTTAATAATAAATTAGTATTTATCATTAAGTGGGAATTATGATTTCAGCCTTTATCGAACAGCACAAATTACCTGAAGAATTTAAACTCACCGTAAAACAACATTATAAACCACTTGCTAATCAATTATTTAGCAATTTCACACAAGGTAATGGTGCTTATTTTGTCGGCATTAATGGTTGTCAAGGTAGTGGAAAGTCAACATTAACTGATTTTATTGCAGAATATTTAAGAACAAAGTATCAGCTTAATGTTGCAGTCATCTCTTTGGATGACTTCTACTTAACACGTGAAAAGCGTAATAAACTCGCTAACGATATCCATCCCCTTCTGGCAACTAGAGGCGTTCCAGGTACTCATGATGTTCATAACCTCAAGCAAATTCTGACTCAACTTAAAGCACAAGAGTCGGGGTTTTTGATTCCGAAATTTAACAAAGCTACAGACGAACCATTTCCTGAAGAACAATGGACTTCAATTAAAGAACCGGTAGATATTATTCTATTAGAAGGATGGTGTTGGGGCGTTGAACCACAATCAGAAGAGCAATTAAAGTTACCAATCAATGAGCTTGAATTACAACATGATGTCAGTGGAGAGTGGCGTAACTATGTCAACCAACAACTTAAAGATGCTTATGTACCTTTATATAAAACAATGGATTTTTGGCTTGCGTTACAAGCGCCATCATTTGACTGTGTTTATAAATGGCGAGTAGAACAAGAAAAAAAATTACAAGCTAGAAATTTTGGTTTAGCCGATTCAAAGGTTATGACACCAGAAGAAGTCTTAGGTTTCACGCAATATTTTCAGAGACTCAGCGTGCAAAGTTGCAATACTATTTCCCAATCTGCTGATGAAATATTTTACTTAGATTATGCACGTAAAATCAAAGTTCAGCCCCTAAAGGAAGAGGAGTGAAAACCTTGAACACACTAGTTTTTAGTGATTTAGACGGCACATTACTTGATCACTTCACATATCAATCGACCGCAGCAATCAAAACGCTTGAGCAATTGAAGCTTGCTAATATTCCTGTCATTTTGAATACCAGTAAAACATTTGCTGAATTAGAAATTATTCATCATGACTTATCACTAAACACCCCTTTCATCGTAGAAAATGGCGCGGCTATATATATTCCTATTGGCACTTTTGAGATAAAACCTGAAGACACGGTTACCGTAGGTAACTATTGGGTAAAATCATTCTGCTTACCAAGACAACATTGGCTAACGTTATTATCAGAGCAGACAGATAAGTTTACGCAATTTTACAAAGGATTTTCTGATATTTCAGCATCGACTCTTTCACAAATTACCGGACTAACATTAGAAGAAGCTTATCGTGCTAAACAAAGACAGTACGGTGAACCCATTCAATGGTTGGGTGATGAGAAAACGAAAAATAGCTTCATAGAGCACCTTATTAATTTAGGCGCTAATGTCGTTCAAGGTGGGCGATTTATTCATGTGGGTGGTTATTGTGACAAAGGCCAAGCGCTGATTTGGTTAACGGAACAATACCGGGAAAACTTCAATACTCCTTCGATTTTAACGCTTGCCTTAGGTGATGGAGAAAATGATATTACCATGCTAGAAGCTGCTGATATCGCCGTGCAAATTAGATCGCCTGTTCATAACTTTCCAAAGCTGTACCGACAATTTAAAACAACGAGAACTCAACACTATGGCCCCGAGGGTTGGGCTGAAGCCATACAAGAACTTTTAGCAAACCAGTTACTTTCACATCCAACTCATACATCAATTAATACAGAGGTAAACCATGGCTGATTTTTATCAAAACGGAACAGTAACCACGTTACATAATTTAGCGCAGCGTGAACCTGCGGATATGGCAGCTGAATTATTAACTTTTTCTAAAAAACGCCCACTAGGGCTTATCTTACCGTCTCTATTTTCAGAATTAGAAGGTAAAGCCTTGCCTGATATTATTAATAAACTTAAAGGTGTCGAGTATTTATCTGAAATCGTTATTGGCTTAGACAGAGCAGATCTTGACCAATATAAACACGCTTTATCTTTCTTTGGCCAATTACCTCAGCATCATAAAGTGTTGTGGAATGACGGCCCCAGATTGCAGGCGATAGATGCAAAATTACAAGCATTGGGCTTAGCACCAAAAGAGCTAGGTAAAGGTCGTAATGTTTGGTATTGCATGGGGTATATTTTGTCTTCAGGTAAAGCGGAATCGATTGCACTTCACGACTGTGACATTTTAACTTATGAGCGTGAATTACTCGACAGGCTTCTTTATCCTGTTGCGAATCCCATGTTTAACTATGAGTTTGCAAAAGGGTTTTATGCTCGAGTTGCTGGAGGAAAAATAAATGGTCGTGTATCTCGATTATTAGTAACTCCACTGATTAAAGCATTGAAAAAAACCGTAGGGCATTGTGATTATTTAGAATACATGGACAGCTTTTTATACCCCTTAGCAGGAGAGTTCTCTTTCCGTAGAGATGTATTAAGTGATATTCGTATTCCCAGTGATTGGGGGTTAGAAATTGGTGTGCTTTCTGAAATGTATCGCAACTATTCACCCAACCGTATCTGCCAAGTTGATATTGCTGCTACGTATGATCATAAACATCAAGATTTGTCTTTAGACAATAGCGATGGTGGATTATCTAAAATGTCGATTGATATCAGTAAATCCTTTATTCGAAAACTCGCCACACAAGGTGAAACATTCACCGCCGAAAAATTTAGAACATTAAAAGCGACTTACTATCGCATCGCACTTGATTATGTCGAAACTTATCGAAATGACGCCATGATGAATGGATTAACACTCGATATTCATAACGAAGAAAAAGCGGTAGAAATGTTTGCTCAAAATATTTTAACCGCCGGCAATACCTTCTTAGATCAACCTATGGATACGCCTTTTATTCCGTCTTGGAATAGGGTTGTAAGTGCTATACCCGACATTCTATCGCAGTTGAAAGAAGCGGTAGAATTAGACAATGAAGAATTCAGACAAGCATTATAGAAAAAGGTGCATTATGACAACGCCAGTTAATCCGTTAAAACAACCATTAAAAGATAAGTTAGTTCAGCAGCTTTCAACTATTTATGATGATGTTCCGCTTGAGGAGTCATTTGATGATATTGCTCAATCGCTACTTGATATTATGGAGTTGTCGAGCAAAGAAATTACAGCGAAACCTTTTTCTAACCATTGGTCAGAACAAGATGTAATTTTGATCACCTACGGCGATAGTATTATTGAAGCAGATCAAGCTCCTTTAAAAACGTTAAAAAGCTTTTTGGACAGTACGATTGGAGATACGATTAACAGCGTACATATTTTACCTTTTTTCCCTTACAGTTCTGACGATGGTTTTTCTGTTATCGATTATTCCTCGGTGAATGAATCTTTGGGTTCATGGCAGAATATAGAACAAATTAGTAAAAACTATCGTTTGATGTCTGATCTTGTTATTAATCATTGTTCAAGCCGAAGTGCTTGGTTCGACAACTTTATTAAAGGTGAAGGGCAAGGTAGTGATTTTTTCTTCACCGCCCTTCCTGATGATAACTTGTCAAAGGTAGTTCGACCTCGTACTTCCCCACTATTAAAAGAAGTAGAAACAGCTAAAGGAAAGAAATTTGTTTGGTGTACCTTCAGCCATGACCAAGTTGACTTTGACTTTCGCAACCCAGAAGTATTAAAAGCATTTACGTCTATCATTAAGCAATACCTTGATTCGGGCGTGAAGATATTCCGCTTAGACGCCATTGCATTTTTATGGAAAATCGTTGGAACAACAAGCATCAACTTATCTCAAACACATGAAGTGGTTAGGTTACTTCGAACACTTATTGAATCTGCTGAACCAACAGCGGTTATTATCACTGAAACGAATATTCCTAATACACAAAACCTGACCTATTTTGGTAATGCTAACGAAGCTCACGGCATATATAATTTTTCATTACCTCCATTACTCATCAACACGTTACTCACGGGTAATTGTTTATATCTTAAACGCTGGTTAATGAGTATGCCCCCCTCCCAAGACGGTACCATGTATTTTAACTTTATCGCATCGCATGATGGTATTGGCTTGCGCCCTGCTGAAGGTTTATTGAGCGAAAATGAACTTGATAATCTCGTACAAACTGTGCAAGGTTTTGGTGGCAAAATTTCATGGCGCACCACAGACACCGGAGAGCAAAAAGCGTATGAAATGAACATCGCACTTTATGACGCTTTACAAGGTACAGTGGAAGGTAAAGATCAGTGGAATTTTGAACGGTTTATTTGTGCACATGCCGTTATGTTTGCACTTGAAGGAATACCTGGTATTTACATTCACAGCATGCTCGGCACACAAAACGATTATCAAAAATTAGCAAATACTCATCATAACCGCTCGATTAACAGACGTCGCTGGCATGTAGATGCTTTAGAAGAAGCTCTTGCTGATAAAGATTTACATCACGCTAAAGTGCTTTCAACCCTAAAGTCTTTATTAGACATAAGAATTAAACAATCAGCTTTTCATCCAAATGCAACGCAATTCACTTTGCATTTAGGCTTACAGCTATTTGGTTTTTGGCGACAAAGTAAAGACAGGAAACAAAGCATTTTTTGTGTGAGTAATATCTCCGACCAATCCACATCATTGCCATTAAGTGAGCTAAATTTAATTATTACCGAACCTTGGGTAGAGCTTATTTCTGATAATAAAATAACGGAGTTAACCCAAGAAATGACATTAGCCCCTTATCAAACCGTATGGATATCAAATATATAAAATGGAAATCAAATGAAAAAACGATATACTAAAAAAAACACTTTATAATATATCTATGAATACATTTTTCGCACCTCACGGTGAATTCAAAATAAATGTCAGTAATAATATACTTATCGCACGCTTAGCCGGTTCATGGAATCAAGAGTGTGCCGAGAGTTTTTCACAAGCATTTAAAACACATGCCCAATCTTTAAAAGATGAAAAGTGGGGGCATTTAGTTTTTCTAGATGACTGGGAACTTAGTGTCCCTGAAATATTGCCTATTGTTACTGATTTAGTCTCTTTTTGTATTGAAAACGGTTTAGAAAAATCAGCACAGGTTTACAGCGAATCAATGATGAAAAAATTTTTTGTCGATCAAATGGTCACTGAAAAGCATGGCAACTTTGTGCGACAAATATTCAGCCATCAAGATAAAGCTATTGAATGGCTTAATAGATATGGCTTTACTCTAAATGATGGATTAGTTGCAAAAGATTTAGTTTAACCGCAATAGCGTATCAAAAGTTTTTAGTAAAGATTAGCAGTAAACTTAAACTGGTCTCTTTTTCTACTAAAGGGCTATTCGTGATATTTTTATCATACCAAGTATATTCAATATTCAAGCGTGTATATCCTCCCAATAAAATAGGAGTAGCGATAGAAAGCCCAAGGCTTTTATTCATGGCACTATCACTGCTGTACGCAACTCTTTCTTGATTTATTTCAGATGTAGACACACCGTAATAATAATTCACATGATTTTTATCTAATAAGCTCAATGAAATAGACGGCTCAAAAAATATCGGCCCGTATCTAATTACACGACCAACACTAGATTTTATCTCGTAGCCGTTTGAGTTACTTAGTACATCAAACATCGATTTCAAACCTATTTTCCAATCATTCTTTTGATAATCAATACTGATTCCAGCATCTAAAGAACTTTTTCTTTTCTCCATCCCTTCAAAAATATTACTGTCGGATTCATCAAAACCTTGAAATCTCGGAGATAAATTAGCAGAAAATGTAAAACTATTAACATCTTTTAGTTTATAGCTGATGAAAGGTCCAAATACTGACAACTTCTCACCTTTATAACCAACCATAGGCAAAGGCATAATTCTGGTGTTATATCCTTTATAAATCTCTTGGTTAACGCTTAGGCCAACACCATACAAAAAACCGTCTCCTTTTTTTTGCGTTTCCCCCTCATCAGCTGGGTGTTGAGCAAAAGAATAAAGAGGAAGAAAAAACAAACATAATATTAAGGTTTTGTAAGGAACTTTTATCATTGATCAATCGCCATTAAATTTTTGTACGAGTAACCAGTACGTTATAAATTGAAATTTAGATTAATTTATCTTTAAAATCAAATTACGCATATAGCAAAGTTTGGTGTTACTTAATTAACCAAAGACTGAAAATTATTCACGGTTATGTGATCGTATACAGCCTTATTTTCGTATAAGTTATCAGCGTAAATAATCTGTGAGCTTAAATGCAACATTTCAATCATGACAAATTGGGCAATATGACTGCACGATATAGAGCTCAGCTAATCAACAGCTTATCTGGCTTTAAAAGTGCCAACTTAATTGGTACCGTTAACGCACAAAATAAAAATAACCTAGCCATATTCAGCTCAATCTTTCATCTAGGTGCTTCACCAGCACTAGTAGGATTTATTACACGTCCTAATAGCGTTTCACGACATACCCTAGACAATATTATTCATACTAAAAAATTCACCATTAACCAAGTTAATAGTTGCTTCTGGCAAGCGGCCCATCAAACATCTGCTCGTTACAGTGCCGATGAATGTGAGTTTCAGGAAACTGGCTTATCTCCTTATTATGTCGACGGGATCAATGCACCATTTGTCAAAGAAAGCCGATTAAAATACGCGTTAACACTCCGCGATATAATTCCAATTGAACTCAATGGTACCCAAATGGTGATTGGTGAGGTAACGGATATTTTTTGTGATGACGAAGCAATAAAAGAAGATGGTTACATTGACATTGAATCGTTGAATACGGTTGCTATTTCTGGTCTAGACAGTTATCACACTAGCCAAAGACTATCTCGATTGAGCTATGCAAAACCAAGTGTTGAGCAATCAAAAATATCACTTGATGGAAAATCACCTAGTAAAGATCTAGATCATGTATAAGCGTACAAAGGAACATAAATGAAAAGCTGGCAACTACTTGGATATCTCGGCTTACTCCCATTTATAACATCTTTATATTTGAGTGTTGAGTCAGTAAGTTGGGTGATTCCAGCGAAGCAAGCTTTTGTCGCTTATAGTGCGATTATTGTCAGTTTTATTGCTGGTTCAATATGGCGCAAAGATGATAAACACACTCACACAAAGCAGCAAATAATAAGTAATAGTTTCAGTTTACTCGCATTTATAAGCTTATTAACTTACACAAATATTGCCTTAATAATTCTATTATTCAGTTTTTTGTTTTTATATATTTACGAAATAGATTTAGCGAAATTTAGCACTGATGAAAATAGAACGTCTGAATATATGGCAATGCGGTTTTGGTTAACGTTAATAGTAATTTCAATGCATATTACCGCTTATATTTTATGGTTTTATTAACTTTCTCATTATCCCATTTTAGGATAAACCTATGCTAACAATATTTTATGACGGTAATTGCCCTCTGTGTGCAACAGAGATGAATCACCTCAAAGCACATGATAAAAACAATACTATATTTTTGGTCGATATACATCAAGATGGGTTTGAATCGCTTTACCCTCATATTGATTTTTCAGCCGCAATGAAAATATTGCACGCTAACTATAACGGAAAATTATTACTCGGGCTTGAGGTTACGCACAGAGCTTGGACTATTGTCGGTAAAGGCTTTTGGGTCGCACCGCTTAATTGGCCAGTAATCAAAACATTAAGTCACTGGATTTATTTAGGACTCGCTAAATATCGCCATCAAATTTCAACGTTTTTTACTAAAATTTTTGGTATAAAAACGACAAACTGCATTTCGGGAACTTGTTATGATAAATCAACTAACACTGATCATTGGCGCAAATAGTGATATTGGTAAGGCCATTGCGGCTGAAATAGTGCCTATTCAAGACACTGGTCTTATTCTTATTAGTCGCGAAATAACTGGCGAAAAAAAAACTTCTATAGAGCATGGCTTGACTGACTTTAAAAAAATCACTGTGAAAGATTATCAACCCGAATCAATAGACGCGGCGGTACAGGAAATAAAAACGCATAGCAAGCTGCCAATAACACAAGTATTCGTCTGTAATGGGATATTGCACAGTGATAGTTTTCAACCAGAAAAGCGTCTAGAAGACTTCGATGCTTTAGCGTTTCAGCAAGTAATTACGGCAAATACACTCACACCAATGTTATGGGTTCAAAAATTAACACCTATTTTGACAGGGAAGTCGTCTTGTAAATTGGTTGTATTCAGTGCTCGAGTCGGCAGTATAAGTGACAACAACTTAGGCGGTTGGTACAGTTATCGTGCTTCCAAAGCTGCACTGAATATGATGCTAAAAACCGCATCAATCGAATTAGCAAGAAGAGCAAAAAATATCAAAGTTATTTCTTTTCACCCTGGCACTACAGACACACCATTATCTAAACCTTTTCAGAAAAATGTTCCCGCCAGCAAGTTATTCACTAGTGAATTCGTTGCTAAACAGCTATTGAAAATAGTTAAAGAAACTGAAATAGATAACACAGCAAGCTATCTTGATTGGCAAGGAAAAACAATAGATTGGTAATTCTTAATAAATAATTTTGGAATAGAAAATCAGGATAAATAAGCGGTTAACTTAACACTTATTTATCCTATTTAGGTTGATTAACGATAAGTACATTAACTTTTTGGTAAAATTGCTTGAGCGTATCTTCGTATTTATAATCGATGTCGAATCTGCCATGGAACAACAACGTTATGGTGAGATCTTTATAAGCTATCCAACAAGTATATCCGTCAAAATCATGCCAAGCACGGATATCTAAGTATTCATAGACACCATCAACTTTGATACCACCAGAGGTAATAGAATCATAAACTTGCAAAAAATCTCTCAGCTTTACTTCTCTATTATTCATCTGTTAACACCTAATCATTTGACTGCATCTTCCAACGCTACTGCTGGAACCACACATTTCATCATAAGCTGATTGAAATTCTAGTGCCGCGCTAAAGATGTTATTTTCTCTAAGATAATTTTTAGCCTCAACTAAAGATCCCATTACAGCAACATCACTCGAATGATTTAAACCAACAAAGTTATTGAGTGAATCAACAGCCCCAACAAGGTAATGAGTTGCTTCTGCTACGCTGATAATAGTTGGTATAGATTTTTGTTTACCATGAGTTAATGTTTCCATATTGATTACTCCCCGTTAAATGTAATATTTCAATACGAAGTAACCATAATTTAAGATCAACTTATCTATAGGCTGAGTTACTTATTGGTGCCCCCCATATATGCATGAATATTTTTCATCCATCGCGTCAAAAAATCTCGTTTGTTCCAATATGCCTTTTTGAATTATGCTTTCGTCATACTGAAAAAAACACGTATTAAGGAATATTTATGAAGAGTAAAACTATCTGGTATCTATACCAACATATGACAGATGAATGGAAATGCGTATCGTCAGGAAACCTTTCAGATATAAAAAAAGCACAAACCATATGTATACAAAATGGAGTAACGTCCCCATTAAGAGTTCAGCACAGTAAATTGGTTATATCGAATGGCTAAAGTTGATAAGTACGGTTCAAAGCACTCACTCAATCATGACGAACTGTACTTTTCATCATAAAGTTGACTTAAAATTGAGGGCCAAAGCTCGATAAGAATATTGTTAAAAATTGATAGCGCGTATTCCTGCATTTAAATTCTGTACTTGATTTCTTTCACAAAACCCAACAAACTGGTCATACCACAAAAAGCTATAAAAATATAAAACTTCCATTATATGTCTACCCATACAACCACAGAATCAAGAATCATATGTACTGATATGGTTACCTTGAAAGCCACTACATATGCGCCAATCAAAGACATAAAAGGCGCTATTTTAATAGGTCCCGCGACAGGTATTAAAAGACAATTTTATGCTCACTTCTCCAAGTTTCTTGCTGAAAATGGATATGGCGTAATTACCTTTGACAACCGAGGGATTGGAGAATCTTTAAATGGCAGTATAAATGAATGCGATGCTTCACTTCAGTGCTGGGGTGAAAAAGATATGCCAGCCGTATTCGAACAACTAAAAAAAACATTTCCTCTGGTAAAATACCACTTATTTGGACATAGCGCTGGAGGACAACTTGTTGGATTAATGCATAACGCGATGGAGCTTACTTCTATTTTTAATGTTGCTTGTTCATCAGGCCAATTAAAAAACATGAAGAAAGCGAGTATAATGAAAGCTCACTTTTTTATGAATATGTTTATTCCACTGAGTAATTTTTTCTTCGGACATACGAAGTCACAATGGTTTGGTATGGGTGAACAATTACCTAAAGCTGCAGCAGCACAATGGAGAACATGGTGTAACGGTGAAGGTTATGTAAAAGTAGCTTTTGGAAAAACCGTTCATACCCACTTCTATAACGAGCTATCTATTCCTTCTCTATGGATTAACGCTGTCGACGATGAAATTGCAATTGACGAAAATGTTTCAGATATGATTTCTGTTTTCTCAAAATTAGAGTCAGAAACACTCACGCTTTCTGCGGAAGACTATGGTTTAAAAGAAATTGATCATATGAAATTTTTTAGCAGAAAGTCTAAAGTATTATGGAAACACGCTTTAGATTGGCTAGAAAAATATTAATTATGATTAAATAGCCATTATGCTTAATGTGATAATGGCCTCCCCTTTATCTATGAGGATTCGTTAAACTATTTCGCTTAACGTTTTGATCACCAATTTGATATCTTCATCAGTTGTTGTCCAGTTACTTAACGCAGCTCGAATTATTGATTCTCCTTGCCAACTTCCTGGTGTAAGAAATACCTGGCCTGAATTATTCAATTTATCCATGCACTCTTGACTAGTTAAGCTAAGGTTTTCTAGATTAGGTTTAAATAGCACGACATTGAGTTCACAGGGTTTAACGAGTATGTAATCTGGCGACTTATCAATCCATTCAGCTAATCTTTTTGCTTGATCTATGTTTCTTTCTATTTGATTTTTTATTCCTTCTTTGCCATAAAACATTAATGTCGCCCACACTGGAAAGGCTCTGAATCGACGTGAATTTTCAATGCCTAAAGACAAAAAAGCAATATCTTGATTATCACTTGCCAAATAAGGTGCATCTACATGACATGAATCTTTTAACAAACTTTGATGCTGAGTCAGAAAAACACCGCAGTCATAAGGTACATTCAACCATTTATGACAATCTAACGTAATACTGTCTGCTAATTCTATGCCCTGTGTCTTACCTTTTTCGCCAGCAAGTACACGCTCAAAAATACCGAAGGCTGCGTCAACGTGCAGCCAAGCATTATGTCTTTTGCAGAGTTTTGTTATTTCCACAAGATCATCATAATCCGTTCCAGTAACCGTTGCCGCGCTTGCAATTACAATGTTACTTGTAGACTGACTATTTAGTAGAGCCTTCGCTAAGCATTTAACATCCATAGCTTCAGAGTCTGATTTGCAAGCAATTTTTTGCCAGCTGTCTTGCCCTAAACCAGCCATACCCAAACTCTTAATCATACTTGCGTGCGGTGTTGCACTGAAAATACTCACGTCTAAATCTTTCAAGCCATTTTTAGCGACGTCGATTCCCTGCTGATTACCAGCATATTGGCGAGCGGTAAAAGCAGCTAACAAATTAGCCGCCGTCGCTCCGGTAGTAAAAATACCTTTATACGTTGTTGGTAATTCGAATAACTCACACAGCCAGCTCAACGTTTGTTGCTCAATAGACGATGCAATTGAATCGCCGCCTTTTGAAACATTTTGATTAAACGTGGTGACTAACCAATCAGCAAAGGTTGCAACAGGGTTGGCACCTCCGGTAACAAACCCCCAATATCTACCACCATTGCTTGCAGATAAATTTGGTTGGATATTGTCTGATATATATTGATTTAACGTGTCAAAATCAATGCCTTTATTTGGTAGTTTCTCATGAGTAACAGTCAACTTTTTACTGGCAACGTTACGATTAGCCAACTCATTATGAAAGGTATCGAACTGCTCGGTAAGCGCGTTTATAAGTCTTTGATTAGTCTCAGGGGAATATTTCATTGTTCGCTCTCTTTGCCTAAATTGAGTATTAGTGTATTCTAGTTAACTTTAGATAACAGTCACAGTTTTTGTGTTTTTTTAGATAACAGATGAGGAGCAACACATGGCTGTCACTAGTAAATATTTACAGATAGCCCAAAAGCTCATTGCTGATATTGAAAATGGGCATTTGGCGTTGAACACCAAGTTACCTTCCTTGCGCTCTATTATGACATTGCATGATGTTAGTATGACCACAGCTTTAGCTTGCTACAGGCATATGGAAAAAATAGGATATGCGTTACCTGAAAATAAAAAAGGCTTCTTTGTACAAAGGCCTTACTCTGCAAAATATACAAGCATCTTTCCTCAGTTCAAGAGTTCAATTACCAATGTATCTACTCGACAGCTAGAGAATATCACCGATATTGCTATAGATAGTTTAGCCACAGCTAAATTAGATACACGATTAATTGATAATGCAATTATCACGCGAAGTATTCAAGCAGCAACAAAGAAGTCAAACTTCACATTAAACTATGAAAACCCTCAAGGGAACTCGCAACTAAGAGTCCAGTTATCCAATCACTTTAATCAACAAGGATTTGTCAGTCATCCCGACGAATTAGTGATTACAAATGGTTGTTTGGACGCAGTAGTTTCTGCTTTAGAAGTAGTCAGTAAACCAGGCGATGTGATCATTGTCAGTTCGCCTTGTTATTCAGGTTTACTTGATATTCTTTATTTGCTTGAGCGTTCAATTATTGAAGTACCCAGTACTGAAGAGGGAATTGATTTAGAGCAGTTACGCCATGTTGCTGAGCATAAAAAGGTAGCCGCTTGTATATTGACCGCCAATCATCAAAACCCTACAGGTCACAGTATTAATAACGAACAGAAAAAGTTAATTGCCCAATTAGCTGCCAAGTACGAACTCCCTATCATTGAAGACGATGTATTTAGAGAATTAGCCCACCAAAAGAACATTCCCTTACCCATAAAATACTATGATGATGCTGGGTGGGTTTTATGGTGTAGTAGTTTATCTAAAACCTTGGCTCCGGGACTTCGTTTGGGCTGGTGCAAACCAGGAAGGTTTTTAGAGAAGTTTGTAAAATTGAGAAAAATTAAAACGCTCGGTATTAACCACCCCATTCAAGCTGCGATGACGGATTATCTTGAAAAAGGACATTATTCCAGACATTTAAAAAAAACGAACAAAGCGCTTTATCTTCATTGCAGAACGTATATAGAATTTTTAGAACGACATCTACCCAAGAACAGCAAAATCTACTTTCCTAAAGGCGGATTAACACTTTGGATTTGTCTACCTAATGTGGATACAAGAAAGCTTTCGTTAACTCTGAAGAAGAAAAGGGTTTATATACAACATGGAAGTTCTTTTTCAACGACAAATTTATACCAAGACTGCTTGCGTTTAAATATTGGGCTCATTCCTGATGAACGTATATTAAAACAATTAGAAATAATATCTACAACAATAAACGACATGATTTAATTGTTATAAATTAAACATCTATAGATGTAAAGAAAGTAACCTCTGATTTTTCTTAGCCATTTCACTAACCACAGCATAAATGAATTATCCATCATTCGCACTAGATCTCCCCGTGAGGTTGATCCTTCTAAAAAAATTGTATTCCAATTTCATTTATATATGTAAAACTTAGCACTACTGATTACCTCAATCAGGCATACTTAAAGTCAACTTAAACGAGTGATGATTTTCTTTTAAAGACACCTCTAACATGCGGTAATATCCGACGGCTAACGGGGATCTCATCACCACTTTTCAACGCTAACATTCCACTACTAGCAGCACCATTTTTGGATGACGTTACTGACATAATCTCATCCAAATTGACAACATAAGAGCGGTGGACCTTCAAGAAGGTTGATGGAAGCTGATCTTCTATACTCTTTAACGTGCCGCTAAATAATGAATGGCTTTTATTCGTCAGGAAAATCTCCACATAATCCCCCGCAGCTTTACAGTACGCGATGTCATTAACAGGTATAACTTCAATTTTTCCTGCACTGCTAAGATGCAATGTTGTGGGAGATTGATTTTGTGCTAACTGATCAACCTTCAATTGTAATTTAACCAATTGCTGCTCTTCTTCTTTTCTTAGTTTTTTTTCTTTAACCGATTGATGTACCATTTTTATCACAAGAAACGCCATCATTCCCGTGACAATGTAATAAAAATACATGGAATTAAATACGCCAAAATTAAAGATGATAGTTAAGCAAAAAACATTATAGGCAATAAAATACGACGTTGATTCGCGTGACCTTATTTCCCAAACACACAAACCACTTATTACTACACTAAATAATGCGGGAACCAATATTGAAATAACGGATTTACCATCAAAACCAGGTATTATATAAGCTAGACATAATGTTAGAGGTACGACTAACACCAGCCAAATATGTCTTTGAGTACGAGCAAATTTTTTCAGTGTAAATAAGAGGAGACTAAAGCCAAAAATCAATGACAAGAAAACAATAGCAATTAATCTAATGTCATGTGTTGGATAGCTATAATTAAAAATAACTCGGCTAATTTCTGTAAATAATTGTCCGCTTGCGGCAGCTAACATTAATAAAATAAGAATAGGAGTTTCTTTATCTTCTGCACTAACAACTAAAGTAATTAAATAGGTACAGCCAAGTAACATAGCACCTAATAAACTGAGTAAAATGAATAGATCGCGCTTAAAAAAATCACTCGTTTGTCCATATTCTGAAATACCGATAAAATGAATTGGTCTGGAAAGGTCTAAAAATCCATGGTGACTTGAAGCATGAATAACAACTTCATTCTCCCCTCGTTTTATTAATCTTGGTGGAATATAAAACTTAGTATCCATATTTCCTGAGAACTCTTCTTCCCTTAAATAATGAGGTGTACCATTGCTACCTAGCTTCTCTCCATTTAAAAAAACATCGCTCGACATTTTAGCAAAAACAAAAACTGCTGAAGGTTGCTTCCTTTTTAAATAAGCATCGGTAAGTGTAATATTCGCCTTCAACCAAACTTCTGTATTTTGTGGATCGATATCAAATAAGAGGCCTTGATGACATGTTTTTTCAGTAAAGGTTGGACGTGTTTTTTGTTCTGGTTGTGCCGGACAATAAACAACAGACTCGTTATCAATTGAGATAACTTCTTGGGCAAAAGCCGAAGTTTGAACCAATCCAATTAATATAAAATAAAGACAAGCAAAGTATATCCTTCTATTCATACATTTCCCTATTACCGTTCATCGATTTTTTCATACCTTTAGTCATTTTAAGCCATAAAATCAGTGGCTTTAAAAGAATATCACATGAATTATAATTTACATTAAGTTTTAATGGTTCCACTTAATTACCAACACTCGTGAGGGAAGCTCCCATGCCATATAAATACTTAAAGAGCACAATCAAAACATCATTAATCATATTAACATTATTTATTTCAAATCAATTATTAGCACAGAATAACAATCAGCAAACATTTCCTAATGAGAAAGCAATTATTTTCACTACCATGGATAATAAAACCACTGATGCTTTTGAAGGATACATCGACGTTCCTGAGAATAGGAATAATAGTAACAGCCGCTTAATCCCTGTTAAATATGTGCGTTTTCCTGCAACAGGAGATAAAAAAGGCTCTCCCATCATTTACTTATCTGGCGGACCTGGTGGCTCAGGTATAGATACTGCAAAATATCCCAATTTTCGTTTTCCACTGTTTATGGCATTACGAGAGTTTGGTGATGTCATTGCATTAGATCAACGAGGTACTGGAGCATCAAAAGTAGCAGCTAAATGTGTTTCATCTCAGACTATGCCGCTAACAACCAAATTAACCACAAATATGGTGACTGAGATATACCAAAAAGCAGCCAATGAATGTGTTACCTATTGGCAAAATGAAGGCATCGATATTTTAGGTTATACAACAACACAAAGCGCATTAGATATAGATGATTTAAGAAAGCACCTCTTAGCGAAAAAAGTATCCTTGTGGGGAATATCTTACGGGAGTCACCTTGCTTTTTCAGCAATGAAAGAACTAAATGGAAAGATTGACAAGGTAGTAATTGCCAGTGCAGAAGGGTTGAATCAAACCGTGAAACTACCCGCTGAAACTGATGCCTATTTTACGCGACTTCAACAAGCAATAAACACCCAGCCCGATGCTAAAAGCGCTTACCCAGACATTGTTAAACTAATGCACAACGTACACAAGAAATTAGATGAAAATCCCATGTCTATAAGTATTCCGCAAGAAGATGGCTCTGCTGTAGAAATGTTATTTCAAAAAGAACATTTACAAATCATCACTTCCTCAATGATTGCTGATCCTCAGCGTGGCGTTAAACACTTATTGATGCTGTATAAAACATTAGAGCAAGGCATTGATAACGTCTTATTAGATTTTTTAAAACGAGGTTATTTTACTAACACCCCTATTTCATTTGACGCTATGCCATTTGCTATGGATATAGCCTCTGGTATTACTGATGAAAGATTAGCATTAGTTAACAAACAAGCACAAACATCCTTGCTAGGTTTAGCCCTTAATTTTCCAATGCCACATTTAAATAAAACCATAAAAGGTTTAGACCTAGGGGATAGTTTTCGTAAATATCCGATTAGTGCTATACCGACACTTTTATTGACTGGTACATTAGATGGAAGAACTTATGTGACATCACAAAAGTCAGCGACTAAAGGTTTATCTAAGTTAACTCATGTGACAATAAAAAATGCCGGACACAACCTTTTTATGGTTTCGCCAGAAGTAACGAAAGTCATTAGTTTATTTTTGAGTGGAAAAGAGCTAAAAACAAACTCAATCACTATTGCTTTACCTAAGTTTATTTAGTTAAGCCTATAATAAATAGTTTTGATGAAATACATTACAAATATACCAAGAACGACGCTTGATCTTTCTTGGTCATTTTACTGACCACCAACTTAAACGAATTATCTATCATTCGCTCAATTTCACCCTGGGGAATTGAGCCATCAAGAATGATCGTGTTCCATAAACGTTTATTCATATGGTAAGCGGGTATAATTGACGAAAAAATATCACGTAACATCTCAGCTTCTTCAGGGTCACATTTTATGTTCATCCAAAAATGGGCTTTAACGTCATCTCCGACTTTTGCACTTTTAGCGTTAGCGCCGTGAGCAATGGTTGCAAACATTTTATTTTTAACGCTAAATACTTTAACATCATCACCAAAAGGGTAATAAAGTGATGTTTCAGGTTTTGACAATAAATACTGTTCTGCACTTTGTTCGTCCAAACTTTTCAATTAAGCATTTCCTTACGTTAGGATTCTTAAATTTTCTTTTCTCCAATGCTTAGCAGAACAATAAATTATCATAATAAGTAGTGAGTACTGGAGGGTATTGGTATTAAGTATTTGAGCAAAACTTATCTCATTAATATTCAGCTAAAGGTAACTCATAAGACTCTTTAATAATTAATCTTTGTTTAGCAATATCGTCAAAAGCTTTTTGATAAGTCTTTATGACTTCATCAGGGGTATTAATATTAAAAGCAAAGTAGTTACCAATTTTGTTAACTTGCCAAACCTGTTCGTAATCTGCTTCATCAAATCCAAGCTGCTTAGCTAAATATGAAAAACCATGAATTGAGATTACAATCATATCTACGCGATCTGATTGCATCATTAAAAATGCTTGTTTTATTTCCGAGACTTTTGCCATATTTGACGAAGGAAAACCAACTTCATGGAGTGATATTTCAGAAATATCTCCCTCTACTGTTGCAACGTTATGATAAAAAACTTTCCCTAAATTTGAAAATCGAAAATTTTTTGATTTTTTGATTTTTTGATTTTTTGGCAATTAATACATGAGTCGAATTAAAAACAGGACCTACCCATTTGAAGAGACCTTCTCGTGGTTCGGTTTTAGACATTGTAAATAAAGCAGTGTTACTTTTATCTAAAGTAAATCGATAACCACGTGACCAAGGAACAACTTGTATTTCTTGGTCTGAAATTTTTAAATGCTTCCATATTGCTTTTAATGTATCTACTGAAATCCCCTTCAATTCGTCATTGACTAAATAATTTGCTGGAGGATAATTTTCAGCATAAAAAGTGATTTTTTCTTTTAGTAACGGAAATTGAAAAGCTTCCACCTGAAGATGAATTATAAAAAATAAAAAAAAGGACTTTAAAAAAATATTTTTCATGAAAAAATAACACCTACACATTATGAATAGATTCGTAAATTTATCTTAATAATTAAGCTTAGCTTATTTAAAGTAAATATCTTTATTAAAATCGCATATCAATCAATCTAAAGGATCATTATAAATAAAACACTACAAAAAATATTTCAATATTATCGACAAATAAATTTAAACACTGCCTTCAATTAAAGGCAGAGCATAGAGAACAGACGGAAACATCTTTTTTGATGGCTTTAAAATGAAGACATTCATGATCATACTTCCATGTTAGCCATACAGACAAAAATATAACAATAATTAACCTTTCATCTATATTACATCATCAAAACCTCTGTGGTAAACTGCTAAAAATCATTCAATTATGCAAGTACATACGCCAAAATGAACGCAGAAAAATTACTAATCCAAGCTAAAGAGTCTTGCCAAAAACGTGGAGCACGATTTACGTTAGCTCGAGAACAAGTTTTTAAGTTACTGACTCAACATAGTGGTGCAGTAGGTGCTTATGATCTACTTGATGAATTAAAACTAAAAGACCCTTCAGCAAAACCAGCTACCATTTATCGCGCATTAGATTTCTTAAGTAAACAAGGTTTTGTTCACAAAATAGAATCGTTAAATGCTTTTGTAATGTGTCATCATTTCAGTGAATGTAATCACCCTGTGCAATTATTAATATGTGACACTTGCGGCCATGTTGAAGAAATTCAGTCGTCTAATTTAGATCTTGCATTACGCTCAATGGCAGATGCAACCGGTTTTACTATTAGCCATCAAATTGTTGAAGCGCATGGAGCCTGTCAAAGCTGCAGCTAAAATTTTTTATATATAAATCATTCATCAACTACTGCGCACGATATTGATAACACTATTGCTGAGCAACAGAAAATACGCTTTTCTCCTGAACATCTAGATTACTAAAAGCTCATTCAAAAAACCGTGTAAAAGCGCATTTCCAACTTATTGAGCTTCAATAGAATAAAAAACACATCAAAAAGCCCAATCGGATAGGCTAAGAAATAACTAAAGGTAACGTTTATATTTACCAAGAAGCTAATTTTGAAAACTTTTTATCTGGAATAGTGGTAAAAAATGATTTACTCGTCGATACTTACCCTAAACAGGTAAATACTGTAAATTACAAAGATGGAAAAATTATTGGCAGTTTAACTTTCTCAACCTCTGTAAAAACGTCGAAAATTGCTATAATAAGAAACAATGACTAGTAGGAACGATTTATATTTGCTAAATTAGTATTTAAAATCATGTTACTAGTACAACTAACGCCTTTGGGAAACATTCATGAATGTAGAGTTTATTAACCCCTTTTTATCTTCAATGCTTAATGTGATGTCTACAATGGCACAAATGGAATTGGTACCCGAGAAACCTCGTTTGAAAAAAGGTGAAGTTGCTATGGGGGATGTTTCTGGTTTAATTGGTATGGTGAGCGCACAAACTAAAGGTTCTCTATCAATTACTTTTGAAGGAAAATTAGCGCTTGCTACCATGAAAAAAATGGTTGGTGAAGGTCCCGATGAAATAAATGATGAAATTACTGATTTAGTCGGTGAAATTACCAATATGGTTACGGGTGGTGCTAAACGCATGCTCAGTGAAAAAGGTTTTGAATTTGATATGGCTACACCTATGGTCGTTTCAGGTAAAGATCATACCATTCATCACAAAGCAGACGGTCCTATTATTATCATTCCATTAGGTTCTGAATTTGGTAAAGCTTTCATTGAGTTTAGTTTCGACAAGTAGTTAATAACTAACCTAACAATGATATAAATTATCTAAAACCTCTTTTATTTAAACGAGGTTTTTTTATGTCTAAAAATTAACAATCATCCATATAACGTAAAGGCTTAATTGTTAAGTGACATGACAATTTATTTTATAACAAACTTATTAAATGAATAATATATATCTTACTCTACTGATAAAGTCATTTGTACGCGGCGTGTTATATTACACAAGAGTTCATAAGGTATAGTAGTAGCGCAAGCCGCTATTTCCGCAACCGGTAAATAATCTCCCCACAAAGTAGCTAGATCTCCTATTTTATCTAGAGAATTAATACTTAAATCAACAGTGATCATATCCATAGATACCTTTCCGATTAACGGTACTCTTCTACCATTTATTAGAACAGGCGTGCCATTTCGAGCATGGCGTGGATAACCGTCACCGTAACCAATAGCAACAACACCAATGATCGTTTTTTCGTCGCTTTGCCAAGCTCCTCCATAACCAATGGACTCACCAGCATCGAGTTCACGTATAGCTATCAAACTCGATTTCAGTGTCATTACAGGCTTAACATCAAGGCGAACTATATCACTTGTACTATCATTCTCTAACGGCTGTTCTGAGGGGGATATTGAGGACGCTTCCAAAGGTAAAGGAGAAACACCATAAAGCAATAATCCTGGGCGGATCCACTGATAGTGACTTATTGGCCATAAGCAAACTCCAGCAGAGTTTGCTATCGAGCGTTCTTCGTCACAGCCTTGAGTCACTTCTTCAAAGAGTGAAATTTGTTGCTGTGTGACATTACTATCTTTATCATCTGCACAGCCTAAATGGCTCATTAAAACAATATCTTGCTGTACGTTATCCGAGTCTGTTAATTGCTGATAAAAATGCTTAAATTGATCAGGATTAATACCTAAGCGGTGCATTCCTGTATCAATTTTTAACCAGACTTTCAAAGGCGATGAAAGCTTGGCTGCTAGAATTGCATCAAGCTGTTGTTGATTATGAACCACTGTTTGTAAATTATGAGCAGAAAGTATTGATAAATCTTTACTATCAAAAAAACCTTCTAATAAAACAATAGCTTGGGTTATTCCTGAAGCGCGAAGCGCCAGCGCTTCATCGATTCTTGCTACAGCAATCGCATCAGCTTTTACTGACGAGTCACCATTTATAGAGTCTTCATTTTGCTCAGAAAATAATGCCTGAGCAATACGTTCTAAACCATGGCCATAGCCATTGGCTTTTAAAACAGCGAGTACTTTTGTAGTAGGTGCAAGCAATTTAATTTGCGCTAAATTATGTTTTAGCGCAGATAAGTTAATAACCGCAGTTGCTGTTGTTAACGCCATTAATCTTCAGATAAAACATGTGGACCCGCATAGTTGTCAAAGCGAGAAAATTGACCTTGGAATGTCAGTGGTACACGACCAATAGGGCCGTTACGTTGCTTACCAATTATGATTTCTGCCATACCTTTGAACTCTGAATCATCATGATAAACTTCATCACGATAAATAAACATGATCAAATCGGCATCCTGCTCAATAGACCCTGATTCACGAAGATCCGAGTTAATTGGTCGCTTGTCTGAGCGTTGCTCCAAACTACGGTTTAGCTGAGAAAGTGCAACAACTGGTACCTGTAACTCTTTCGCTAGTGCTTTTAATGAACGTGATATTTCGGCAATTTCTAAGGTACGATTATCGGAAAACTGCGGCGCACGCATCAATTGTAAGTAATCGATCATGATCATACTAATACCACCATGATCACGTGCGATACGACGTGCACGAGAGCGAACATCAGTAGGCGTTAAACCCGCAGCATCATCAATAAACATTTTGCCTTTATCAATAAGCAATCCCATTGTTGATGATAAACGCGCCCAATCTTCGTCACCTAGTTGACCTGTACGAATTTTAGTTTGATCAATTCGACCTAACGACGCTAACATTCTCATCATTAATTGTTCTGCTGGCATTTCTAAACTGAATATCAATGCAGGTTTGTCTTCGGTCATTGCTGCATTTTCTGCAATGTTCATCGCAAATGTTGTTTTCCCCATTGATGGACGAGCAGCAACAATAATGAGATCAGATTTTTGAAAACCTGCAGTCATTTTATCTAAATCACTAAAGCCACTAGAAACCCCCGTAACACCTCCATTGGGTGAAGAACAAAGTTGTTCAATACGATCTACTGTTTTTTCTAATACTGAAGTAATGTTTTCTGGACCTTCAGATTTATTTGCGCGTTGCTCGGCAATAGCAAATATTTTAGTTTCAGCAAAATCGAGTAGCTCTGCACTAGGACGACCTTGAGGATCATAACCTGCTTCAGCAATTTCATTAGCCACACGGATCATTTCACGAGTAACTGCACGTTCACGAACAATATCAGCATAGGCAGTGATGTTTGCTGCACTCGGTGTGTTTTTCATCATTTCTGCGAGATAAGCAAAGCCACCTGCATCTTCGAGTCGCTGCTCGTTTTCTAAGGCTTCAGATAAGGTAATTAAATCAACAGGGTTACCCAATTCAATTAACGCCGCGATGGTTTCAAATGTAATGCGATGTGAACGACTATAGAAATCTTGCGCGACAACACGTTCGCCAACACGATCCCAAGTTTCGTTATCAAGCAGTAAGCCACCTAATACAGATTGCTCGGCTTCAAGTGAATGAGGCGGAACTTTTAGAGCATCCATTTGGCTATCTTGTGAAAACTTTTTGTCTTTGAAAAATTTATTTGGCTTGCGCTCTGCCATTGTTATACCCTAAAAAACTATCGTCAATGCGATATTAAAACTTGCCGTAGAGTATCAGAATTCACTTTGAAATTGAACAAAAAAACGAGCGAGGGACGCCCCTAACTCGTTATGTTTTTAAAGTCTGAAAAATATATGTTAATGGCTAACTATAATGTCTCCACTTACTGTACTTGCACGTACATTAGCACTCGCACTGCCTGTTTCAAAACGTAATTTTGAGCTTGGACCATACTTAGCTTCTTGAGCTTTTTGATCTGTGATTTTGTTAATAATATCACCTCCAGCATTTGCTGATAATCTAAAGCTTGCCTGAACACCTTTCTGAAGTTTTAGCGCTAAACGGCCACTAACACTCGACATTTTTACCTCACCGTTTTCATTTAACGATAAGCTTCCAGAAAAATCACCACTAACATTCGACACCATAAGTTCATCAACATTACTCAGTGACACTTCAATATCACCGCTTACATTTTCTATCGATACTTCTTTCGCTGTAGATTTTGCGTCAATCTCACCACTTACAACTCGTAATTTTAAACGCCCACTTGACTGACGGTCTCTAATGTTTCCACTAACACTTGATAGGCTCACTTTTCCTGATAAGTTTTTACTGTCGATATCGCCACTGACTGAAATCAATTCAACACGTTCACTCAAGTTCTTCGCATTGATGTCGCCACTTACCGTTTTTCCTTCGGCACTAGCATGTAAGTTTTCAAAATTAATATCACTGGAAACGCCATCAAAGCTGACACGAATATTCTGTGGCATATGAATGGTTAATAAAGATCCTTTATCATTACTGCCCCAATAATTATTATTGTGTTTGTCCAGCTCGACTTTAATTTTTACACTTGACCCTTTCTTTTTGAAAATAAGACCCTCTGCATCGTCTTCTAATTCACCTTCAACAGAAATTGTATCTTTGTCCCAACCTATAACGGTAACTTTGCCACGTAAATTTTCAATATTGACGCTACTTACGTCATTCATGGATAAGGACTTATCTATATGTTCACCCGCATAGCTTGAGCATGCTGCGGAAAATAACATCATCGGAATAACTTTTTGTAAAATTCTCATAACTACCTCTATATATTTGTTATTTTAAATACTTTGCCATTTAGGGCTGTACAATTGGGTTAATAAATCGAGTTCTTGTTTTTGTGTCCAGCGTAATAAGTTCAGTAAATCATTATTACTCGGGTCTTCAATTAACGCTTTTTCAATAGTTGCCTGAGCAGAACTAAGCTTGATTAACTCTTCTTGAATTTCTTGTGGTAACTCCGAGACTTTTGGCTGACCAAAGCTTACCAACATCGTTTGTTTTGTTTGCTTAAAATTCTCTTGCATAGCCATAACTAAATTCAATGACGAATTATTTTGTTGCGCTACATTTACAGATTTATCTAAAAATTGTGGGGAAAAAGAAACCCAAGTAACCAATACTGCTGCAACGATTGATGCTGCCCATGCTGTAGGTACAAAAGCTGCTTTTTTTGGTGAATCAAACGACCGCTTATCTTGTTGCTTTGTCTGAATAGCACGTTCAATACCCGCCCATAAATCACGTTGTGGTGTCATTTCATCAGGTAATTCAGCCACTTTATTTTGCAAATTTTGCTCTGACAATAATTTACTCATATCTCGATCCACTCTCTTAATAAACTTTTTGCTCTATGGTATTGCGCTTTACTTGTGCCTACGGCCATATCTAACATTTTTGAAATTTCTTCATGGCGATACCCCTCAACAGCGAACAGGACAAATACTAATCGAGCCCTTTCTGGTAAACGTGCTACGTGTTTATCTAATGCCGTGAGTTCACTTGTATCATCCATTTCTATTGCAACATCTTGAATGGTTTGGTCTTCAATACTAAAAACACGTTGCAACCAGTTTTTCTGTTTTCGTAAATGCCCAAGTACAATATTGCTGGTTACACTGTGTAACCAAGTGGAAAATTTACTGTCACCACGAAAATTGGATATTTTTTGCCACAGTTGCACAAACACTTCTTGGCAAACATCTTCCGCGCTGTCTTTATCCGCCAGCATACGCCAGCAAATAGCATAAACTTTTCTATGATACTTTTGATAAAGTTGATAGAAAGCTTGTTGATCACCTTGTTGCGCTCTGCTTATTATCGCTTGTTCTTCAACTAACTCTGGCGAAGCGACTAGCGGACTATCAGGCCGATTTTTAATGTAAATAACTTTCGAATTATCCAAAGGTTAACTCTCAGTAATGGTGTTGATATAAAGTAAGATACAGTATTTATGAAAAGGGTTTAAAAAAAAGATAAATAAACTGATCTTTATTTACGATTGTAGGAATTCAGAGAAGTGTTTCTAAAGACGCTGTTTGATTTTCAGACATAAAAAAAGCGCCTTGCGACGCTTTTTTATACATTTCGATTTTAGCGCAAAATTACTTGCTGCTAAGAGCACCAAAACGTTTGTTGAATTTATCAACACGACCACCAGTCTCAGCAGCTTTCTGCTTACCAGTGTAAAATGGGTGACATGCTGAACATACGTCTAAGTGAATATCTTTTTTCGCTGTAGAACGCGTTACAATGATGTTACCGCAAGAACATGTTGCTTTGAACTCAACGTAATTAGGATGAATACCGTCTTTCATAGAAACCTCTGTATAAGGCCGTATCGCCACTTAGTCAGTCATTATTGCTGCCAAGCACCATACGAGTTAAATAATGGAGGCGAATTTTAATAGATCGCCCCTTGCTTAGCAATAGCATAATGAAACTAATTGCTAAAAAATGAACAATTATCATATAACTCGTGTTAAAGGTGAATTTGTACAAAATCGTACTTGGCATATTAGCGACAAATCGGCAGAATAAGCACAATTATTGGTTAATAAAGTGTTCACTATGCAGGTTAGTTATATTCAAGTCGCTATTCCTGTACCCATGCGTCAGCTCTTTACTTATATTGTTCCTCAAACGATCAGTGATGAAGATATTCAAATTGGTTCTCGTGTTATCGTTCCTTTTAGCCATCGACAAGTGATCGGCATTATCATAAGTACCAGCACAACATGTGAAATTGAAGATAAAAAGCTTAAACCTATTATTAGTTTAGTAAATGATAAGTTCAGCTTCCCTCCTTCGTTATTAAAATTTTTACAACGCTGTGCAAATTATTACCACCACCCAATAGGGGATGTATTACAACTCGCCCTTCCGGTATTGCTTCGTCAAGTCGAGCAACCAAATATTGAGTTGGCGACGACTTGGCATTGTCAGCAATTTGATGAAGCATATACAGAAACTGTTGTACTTGAAAAAATAACAAAACGTGCACCAAAACAAGCAGCCTTATATACTCTGATCAAAGCTCATCAAGGGATCACCTGGGCAGAAATTCGCACATTAGGGTTTACTAAACCTCAATTAAATGTGCTTAAAAATAAGGAATTGGTTGAAGAAAAAACTCAAAAGCCTGAACCTTTTATTTATCATGAAGCGGCATTAGCCGAAAATGAAAAGTTAACCTTAAGCGTTGAACAAGCTGTAATTGTTTCAGCGGTTAAAGCATCCTTTGGTCAGTTTTCTTGTCACTTGGTTGATGGCGTAACAGGTAGTGGAAAAACCGAAGTTTATTTACAGGCAATGGAAAAAACCTTAGCCGCTAGTAAACAGGTATTGGTTTTGGTGCCTGAAATTGGTTTAACACCACAAATGCTCAGTCGATTTGAGCAACGCTTCAATTTACCCATTTGTTTGCACCATTCGGGCTTAAATGACAAAGAACGATTACAAACTTGGCTTGCCGCACAACGCGGTACTGCAGCCATAATTATTGGTACGCGTTCAGCTGTTTTCTCTCCATTACACCATTTAGGTTTAATTATTGTCGATGAGGAGCACGATGGTTCTTTCAAGCAACAAGATAGTTTTCGTTATCATGCACGCGACATTGCTATTTTACGTGCGGGTCAGTTAAACATTCCTATTGTACTTGGTAGTGCAACGCCCAGCCTAGAAACACTTCAAAATGCACTGTCGGGTAAATACCAATATCATCAATTAACGAAGAGGCCTGGTCAAAGCACAGAATCGCCCATAACACTTATTGATGTTGCTCAACAGCAAATGGAACATGGTCTATCAGGCACGTTGAAAAAGGCCATTGAAAACACACTAAAACGTGGCGAACAGGCATTAATATTCCTCAACCGTCGAGGTTACGCCCCAGCCATTAATTGCCAAGAATGTCATTGGGTAGCAGATTGTCAACGTTGTAATAAGCCTTATACATTGCATCAAGGCCAGAAATTATTAATTTGTCACCATTGCAGTAGCCAAAAGCGTATTCCACACCAATGCCCAAGTTGCGGGAGTGTACGTATAAAACCTATGGGACAAGGCACAGAACAGCTAGAGCAACATATTAGCGAACTATTCGAAGATTACAGCACAGTTAGAGTAGACCGTGACAGTACGCGTAAAAAAGGTGAGCTCGCTAAATTATTACAAGAAGTCAGTGATAAAAAGCATCAATTATTAATTGGCACCCAAATGTTAGCCAAAGGTCACCACTTCCCTGATGTGACGTTAGTCGCCGTATTAGATGTGGATGGCGCTCTTTTTAGCTTTGATTTTCGTGCCGCTGAACACATGGCACAATTATTAGTGCAAGTGGCTGGCCGAGCCGGTCGAGAGAGTAAACCCGGTAAAGTCATCGTCCAAACCAATTTTCCAGAACATCCTTTATTACAAGATTTAGTGAACAACGGTTATCCTCACTTTGCTAAATATGCATTAACAGAGCGCAAACAAGCATTATTGCCACCATTTAGTTATCAAGCTCTTTTTCGCGCTGAAGCAAATTACCCTTCTTATCCGGAAAAATTTCTTAGGTTATTAACAGAGCTTTCTTTTGAAGGTTGTCAATTCGCGGGGCCTGTGCCTGCAGCCATGGAAAAGAAAGCGGGGAAGTTTCGTTATCATTTAATTGTTCAAGCTAGATCACGTAAACAGCTTCATATGGCTGTTCATAGCCTTATTCACGCGATTCCTCAGAATGAATGGCAGAAAAAAGTACGCTGGACTGTCGATATAGATCCCCTCGATTTAAGCTGGTAATTACCTGTAATGGCTCACTGTTACAATTTTTCTGTTTAAACTAGTGTTATTTCTTTACCAGTTGGTTAGAATTAGCAGATGTTTCCCCGTATATTATTTTTTCATGGCTCATCAAGATTACGTTTCCCGTCCCCAGAACAAAAATAAAAAGAAAAGCCCTTATAAAACCAAAGCAGCTCCTCAACCGATTTTGACATTAAAATTCAAATTTGTTTTGTTGTTGCTTATTTTATTAATTGGAGGTTTTAGTTATGGCTTATGGTCTATAAAAGATAACCAACCTCAAACAGTGCCTATAAAAATTGTAAAAGAAACACCTCAAAATACTCAAGAAATAGCATTACCCGCTCCACCAGAAGAAAAATGGGATTATGTTGATAACCTAAAAAGTAAAGAGGTTGAGGTGGGTGAATACGAAGTTAAAAACAAAGGTCCATATAAAATGCAATGTGGATCTTTTAGAACAGAAAAGCAAGCTGAAGTATTAAAAGCGACAATTGCTTTTACGGGGTTAACATCTCAAATCAGTGAATCAAAGGGCCAGAAAGGTATATATTACAAAGTATTTTTAGGTCCATATGCACGAAAACGTGAAGCAGAAAAAGATAAACATAAGTTAAAAAGCAATAATGTTAATGGTTGTCAAATATGGCTTTGGCAATAATAAACATATTTATCTAGCCCCCTCCTTGAAAAAGTCATAATTAGCCTTATCTATTCCCCATAGATAAAATAAATTTTAAGGTTAATTGTGACTACTATCGTATGTGTAAGACGTAATGGCAAAGTAGCTATTGGTGGTGATGGCCAAGTTTCACTTGGAAATACAGTAATGAAAGGCAATGCTCGCAAAGTACGTCGTTTGTATAACGGCAAAGTCCTTGCTGGTTTTGCAGGTGGTACAGCAGATGCCTTTACTTTATTTGAACGATTTGAAAGTAAACTTGAACAGCACCAAGGGCATTTAACCAAAGCAGCGGTTGAACTTGCTAAAGATTGGCGAAGTGATCGTGCATTACGAAAACTTGAAGCATTGCTTGCTGTTGCTGACGAAACTGCCTCATTAATCATCACTGGTAATGGTGATGTTGTACAACCAGAAAATGACTTAATTGCCATTGGTAGTGGTGGTAATTTTGCTCAATCTGCAGCCACAGCGTTATTGGAAAACACTGAACTTGGTGCTAAAGAAATTGTAGAGAAGTCTTTAACAATCGCTGGCGACATTTGTGTATTCACGAATCATCAACATACGATTGACGAGCTATAAAGCTCAACTACCGCTTCGTAAATGTATTAAATAAGTAAAAATGCTTAAGGAATTATCATGTCGAATATGACACCACGTGAAATAGTCAGTGAATTAGACAGCCACATTATTGGTCAAAGTGATGCAAAACGTGCCGTTGCTATCGCCTTAAGAAATCGCTGGCGCAGAATGCAATTAAATGAAGAGTTGCGCACTGAAGTTACCCCTAAAAATATTTTAATGATTGGCCCAACGGGTGTAGGTAAAACAGAAATCGCACGCCGTTTAGCCAAACTTGCCAACGCTCCTTTCATTAAGGTTGAAGCAACTAAATTTACCGAAGTAGGTTATGTTGGTAAAGAAGTTGAAACCATTATTCGCGACTTAGCGGATATGGCAATAAAAATGACCAAAGAACAAGAAATGTCTCGCGTTAAGCATTTAGCTGAAGAAGCCGCAGAAGAACGTATTTTAGATGTATTATTACCTCCACCACGTGACGGTTTTGGTAGCGATGAATCTGCTGACAACAGCAGTACTCGCCAAGTTTTTCGTAAAAAATTGCGAGAAGGTAAATTAGACGACAAAGAAATAGAGTTAGATTTAGCGGCAAGCCAAATGGGTGTTGAAATAATGGCTCCTCCAGGAATGGAAGAGATGACTTCTCAGCTACAAAATATGTTCCAAGGTATGTCGAATGAGAAAACCAATAAACGTAAACTAAAAATTAAAGATGCTTTTAAAGCCTTGCAGGAAGAAGAAGCTGCAAAAATTGTTAACAATGAAGATATCAAAGAGAAAGCAATTTATGCCGTAGAACAAAATGGCATAGTTTTCATCGATGAAATTGACAAAATTTGTAAACGTGGCGATAGTTCTGGGCCTGATGTTTCTCGCGAAGGTGTACAACGAGATTTGTTACCACTTATTGAAGGTTCAACGGTTAGTACTAAGCACGGAATGATCAAAACAGACCATATTTTATTCATCGCTTCAGGTGCATTTCAAATGGCAAAACCCTCTGACTTGATTCCTGAGTTGCAAGGTAGATTACCGATTCGTGTAGAATTACAAGCATTAACAACTAATGACTTTGTTAGAATTTTAACAGAGCCGAACGCGTCATTAACAGAACAATACATCGCTTTATTAGCCACCGAAGGTGTGGAAGTTTCATTTAGTGAAGATGGCATTCAAGCTTTAGCTAATGCGGCATGGCAAGTCAATGAAAGTACAGAAAATATAGGAGCTAGACGCTTACATACAATGATGGAACGACTGATTGAAGACTTATCATTTAATGCAGATAAACGTTCTGGTGAAATCATTATTATTGATGAAAGTTACGTAGAAAAGACTATTTCTGAGTTAGTTAAAAATGAAGATTTAAGTCGATTTATTCTGTAATAGAAATAGAAATAGAAATAGAAATAGAAAGTAGGAGTGACCTCTCCTACTTTTTCCAATAAATTATTGTTGAGTAGACAAATGAGTATTATCCAGTTTTCTATGAGTAGTAAACAAAAAAAGTTAACACTTAGTTTTGATAACAACCTTCAACTTAATTTTGATTATGAGTACTTAAGGGTGTTCTCTCCTGCAGCTTTAAAACCTAAGCAAAGCAATACTACACCAGAAGTGTTTCATAAAAAAAACATTCAGCTAACACGTATTGAACCTTTAGGAAAATACGGTCATCGATTAGTGTTTGACGATCAACATAGCGCAATATTTTCTGAAGAGTTATTCATAAATTTATATGAAAACCACGAAATTAACTGGCAAAAGTACTGTAAAAATTTAACCAGTAGCCAAAATAGAGAAGCCTCGATTAATTTTGTCGAAGTAAAATAAACAACCTATTCTATGTAATAATTTCTCTTAAAAATACAATGTTCTGTATATTCAAGAGAAACCATAAATCTAAACTGTAAATCGACTTACTTCACTATTTAACACACCCGCTTGTTGAGATAACTCTTCACTCATTTCGGCATTTTGATGGGATATTTGACCCGCCTGCTCTGCTACATCTCTAATTTCAACCACATGTTTATTAACTTCCGATGCAACGGTGCTTTGCTCTTGAATTGCTGATGCAATGGCCGTATTCATCTCCATAATAGTAGAAACATCATGAGTGATTTCTTCTAACATTTGACCTGCAGAACTTGCTTGATCAGCACTGTCTTGCCCCTGAGTTCGACAAATAGCCATATGAGAAACAATTTCTTTTGTTCGCCCTTGCAGTGAACTAATAATTGTTTCGATCTCTTGTGTAGAATCTTGTGTGCGACTCGCTAATGTTCTAACCTCGTCTGCAACAACGGCGAAGCCTCGGCCTTGTTCGCCAGCTCTTGCTGCTTCGATAGCTGCATTTAGTGCAAGAAGGTTAGTTTGCTCTGCAATACCTCTAATAACATCTAGAACAGAACCAATAGTATCGCTATCTTTAGCAAGTTCTTGAACAATGTTTTCTGACTCTCTTAGCTTTTCTGAAAGCTGGTCAATTTTAGCAATAGTTTGTGTAACACCTTCTTTTCCAATAATAGCGTTATTATTTGTAGTTTCAGCTTTGCTAGCAGCAGCGTTAGTATTATTAGCTATTTCATCAACGGTAGCGACCATTTCTGTTACAGCCGTAGCCACCATATCAGTTTGTTGAATTTGAGAGTCAACACCAGCATTAGCAAGATGAATATTTTGAGATAAGCTATTAGTTGCTTCGTTAACCGTATTAACAGAATGATTAACTGAGGTAATTAAGTCTCTAAAATTACTTAGCATGTTATTAAACACTGTCGCCATTTCACCAATTTCATCATTGCTAGTGGTGTTAACCACTAGAGATAAATTCTGGGTTTCAGCAACTTGGTTCATTGTATCTTTAAGTTGTGTAATACCTGACAGAATACTGCGGCTCACAACTACACCAAAAACTAGCGCTATAATTAAAATTACAATGGAAACACTATAAGATATGGTATCAACGTAAAAAACATGTTCTTCAATAGTTTTTTTAGTTTTAACGACCAACTTACTGGTAAGGTCATCAACTTGATGCACTGTTGCTCGCATAACTCCTTGAATACCACTGTTTGAATCTAAGCCCATTTCTTTTTGAGCGTTGACCAAATTCTCGAAATCACTTTGATAAACTGCAAGTAATTTAATAATTTGTGATTTAAGTGAACTCTCTAATGAGCTGTCATTGATATTATCAACAAAAACACTGGCATTGCCTTGCCAGCGGGTTAAATATTTTTCATCAAGGCGTAACATAAAATCTTTTTCATTGCGCCTTAATTGCAGCATATTACTTAATAACTTAAATTCCTGATTACCCAAGAGCTTTTCAACCTCCTGAACGGCGGAGCGTAACTCACCATATAAGCCATCCTTTGGATTTAAGCCAATGCGCTGCTGTGCTTCAGCCAACAATTTAAAGTGCTTGTTATAGTCTACCAATACATTCTTTAATTGGTTTATTTCTCTAGTATCATTATTATTTTCAATAAATGAACGTTCGAGATCGCTAAGCGTTTTTTTAATATGCGTGATTTTTTTATTAAATTTATCTAAATACTTAAGCTCCTTTCGAGCGAGGAAGTCTTTTTCATTTCGTCTTAACTCTAAAATACCAGACTCTATATCTCCTATACTTCGAACAACACCCACATCATCTTCTAATGAACCGACAGAAAAACTCAACAAAATGAGCATAAAACCATCGCTACAACAATTATCGCTGTATTTGACATTAACTTGTGCTTTATAAGCATATAAAGAAAGACCCTAAAAATTAATAATATTTTGAGTATAGTTAATAATTTTTAATTTAAATTATTTTTACGGAAGGTATAAGTTTTACGCACGAATAAAATATTTCTTTAAATCATTTTCTGGCACAGGTTTACTGACGTAATATCCTTGAACTGCATCACAACCAATATTGCGTAATAAGCGCAGTTGTTCTTCTGTTTCAACACCTTCAGCTAACACACGTTTACCTAAGCCGTGCGAAAGTTCGACCATGGACTTTACAATGGTAAAGTCAGAGTCATTACTTTCGACTTCTTCTATAAAGCTTTTATCAATTTTTATTTTATCTATAGGTAATTTTCGTAAGTAGGCTAATGACGAGTAGCCAGTACCAAAATCATCAATTGATACCTTGATGCCCATATTTTGTAAGGTGACGATGGTATTCATCGCTGTTTTCATTTCTGTGATAACAACATTTTCAGTGATTTCCAAATCTAAACATCGAGGAGGAATTTGATATTTATAAAGGAGTGCTTGGATATTTTCGATAAGTTTAGGATCTTGAAATTCCACTGCAGTTATATTAACAGCAACCGTAACTCGACGATTATACTTTTTATACCATCGAGCAACTCCCTGACATGCTTCTTCCAAGACATAACTGTCAAGATCACTAAATAGGTTAAGGGATTCAATATCAGGTAAAAAATCGGCTGGCTGTAATAAACCACGGTTCGGATGTTGCCAACGAACAAGTGCTTCAAAGCCTTCAATACGGTTGTTTAATAAGTTTAGCTGGGGCTGATAATATAAAACAAATTCATGCTTTTCAAATCCATTACGAATTTCTTTTTCCATCGCCAGTAATCTTCGGCCATGTGATTGCATACCTTCTATATATTTAACTGTTGCTATATTTTGGCTTTCAGCTTGAGCGAGTGCTAAATTAGCTTTTTGCAATAAATCTTCGGCTAACATCCCATCTTGAGGGTATAAGCAATAACCTATGGAACACTGTAACAATACTTTATGTTGCTTGATGTAATAGGCGCGATTTATTAAACCATGTAAATGATCTATTGCTGCAACTTGTTGCTTTTCATCCACGCCATCAATAACAAAAACAAAAGAGTCACCACTCAAGCGGCCTATTACTTGCGGCAAAAAAATACTTCCGTCTAATCGACTGGCTATCTCACCTAAAATTGCGTCCCCCACTTTAAGGCCATAAGTATCATTTACAAATTTAAAGCGTTTTATATCCAATAAAAAAACAGCTAAATTACGTTGACTACTTTCTGATTTCTGGATGATTAAAGGAAGCTTTTCCATTACTTGTTGTCGATTTAGCGCCCCTGTTAACGAATCATGTTTCCCTAAATATTGTGCTTTATTCATTGCTGAAATAGCAATATTTCGTTCTGCTCCTTGCATCCAAATGAGCATAGAAAAGGCTAGAATTGTAAAGGCTCCCATATCAAAATAAATCAAAACCTCGGTTAATTCTCTAAAACAGTATTCATTGATAAGGACAATAGAAAGAAAAGAAAAGAAAATATATCTTAAGCCCATGACAACGCAATAGAAAATAAATACACGCGTAGAAAAATATTTTTTAGAGGAATTAAAAAGGTAAAAGGCTGTTACAAGTAAACCACACCCCATCACAAACGCAGGTAAACTTTCACGTAAGTAAAATCGGTTATAGACTTCATTCACTTCAAACCCATAAAGTAACGTTGACGTGAGGGCAAGAATGGCGCTAAATATAAAAGCGGAATAAGTTAGACTTTCAGAGATTTTTTTATTAGAAGCAGCACTATAAATACCGAGTAAGAGAGCGGATAGATGAAAATAAAGACTGAATTGAATAAAGCACGTAAGGATAACTTTTTCTATTGAGATAACACTCAAGTTTGTGAGTTGGGTTTCAATGGCAAGGGATACTTGATGAGCACTTAACGATAATAAACTTAACATCCAGTATTTAACGTATTGTCGTCCTAAGCCGCGATAGTACATATATAGAAGTGCTGTTAGTAATCCAAAGACTATAGCTTCAACAGAAAATAGTAAATTATGGTAAAAGTCTTTTTCACCCATTATGTTATATTCTCTATTAAGTAATAATGAACCATTAAATATTCTTTTGTGAAGCAATTCAAGTCAGTCACTCTTATTATTTTTTTCTACTGCTAATTACAACCGAATAGATTGCACACAACAGTTGTTCCTATATCTCATCTAGCTATACTAAGGTATAAAAGTGAAAAATCAAAGGATACACCATGGAATACAATACCTCAGAACTCTGTAATATTTATGCCGACTTAATTGATGTGGTTGATCCTATCTTTTGTAATTATGGAGGTAGAAGCTCTTTGGCGGTCAAGTAGTGACGATAAAATGTTTTGAAAATATTGGATTAATTCAGAAAATTGTCACAGAAAATGGAATAGGAAAAGTATTGGTTATTGATGGTGGCGGGTCAACTCGCCGAGCACTTATCGATTTATCAATCGCTGAACAAGCAGTTAAAAATGCCTGGGAAGGTATTGTTTGCTACGGCAGTGTTCGAGACGTTGACGCATTAGAAGAACTTGATTTAGGGATTCAATGTTTAGTGTCTATTCCCGTGGGTGCTAGTGATGAAGATATCGGTGAGAGTGATTTAGCGATAAATTTTGCTGGAGTAACGTTTTTGCCTGATGATCATATTTATGCTGACAATACAGGTATTATTTTATCACCAGAACCATTAGATATTGAATAGTATCCGACAAGCGAGTTTTAAATTATTTCGTTATTCTCTATAAGGATATTGTTCTAACCAACGTTTGGTCCAAATTTCAATTTCATCAAAAACAACGCCACGACTTAAGTGTCGACCTTGAGCAAATTCGCCTCCCATAGAAATGAACGATTGCTCAACATTACTATTATTAATTGATGTACCAATAAGCGGTAACTTCATTGCACGGGTTAAATTGACAAGTGCATTAATAATGGCATTATCTGAACCGTCACTTTCGTTATTATTATCATTCAAAAGATCACAATTTATTTTTACTTGATGAATACTGACTTTGCGTAAATACCTTAATGACTCATAACTTCCAGAAAAGTCACCAATCGCTACATTTATATCTAATGATTTTAATTGATCTATAATCGTTTTTGCTCTTTGGCTAGCAGATAATATTAACGCTTCTTTAAACTCTACAATTAATTGATTTTTATCAATATTGTGTTCTTTTATTTGTAAAGAAATATAATCAATGAGTGCAGGGTCAAGCAATTCTTTACTCGCAAATATAATGGTAACCGGTTTTTCAAATCCTACTATTTTCAATTGAGCAATAGCTTTACATGCTTGTACAATCATCTGTTTTGTTAACAGGTATATATCACCACTGTGCTCAGCAATATCAATAAATTCACTTAATTCTCTGGGGGTATTGTCTTCACAATACCAATGCACTTCAGTTTGAAAACCCAATACCTTTCTATTCTTTAAGCATATTTGAGGCAATAAATACCAATGTAATTTTTCATCGGCAACATCACGCTTTAATCGGTCCATGCGATGAAGTTGCTTTTCGGTAAAAAGCGCATTGTTGTGATCGAAATAACTGACAACTCTTTGATTTTTTTCAGATACAAGTAAAGCATCTTCAGCAAATGAAATGACTTCACTCACACTATGACTGTGTTCTCCTATATAGGCTGCACCGAATGCTAGTTCAAAATTAAGAGAGAAGCTTTTAAAGCTCATCGCACTTGGTACTGCGGCAGTGAGTTCACGGCAGACTTGCTCAACTTTAGTATTATCTGGATAGTTATCTGCACTTAAATCAAGTACCACCAGAAAGTGTAACCCTTGCAATCGTGCAATTTTTATCGGTGACTTATCGTCTGAAAAGTTAGCTAACAACTCATTTTCAGCAACTTCCTTTTGTAAACAGTAAGCGAGTTGTAATAATAATATATCCGAATTATGGTGACCTAAGACAGTGTTTACCGCTTGAAAATTCACGGGTTTAAATACAATGGTAACGAACCGACTTTTTGGTTTCTGCTTAATAATAGCGTGCAATTTTTCAAGAGCTTGTTGATAGCTCGGTAAGTTAGTTGCGGGATCTAACAAATACGACTGTGATATGTCGCTGGAATTTTCATCAATACTATTGAGTTCTTTACGAACAGCTTGCACCAAATACCAACAACCATTAATTAAAGCCGCTGAATAGGAAATAACGATTGCAGAGACTAACCATGTAGCGCTTATAACCGCATTTAACCATGCAAAAAGAATAACCACGAAGCTAAGGTGTATTAACCACTGCATGGCTAATCTCATGCTACTCGGGTCCTTTATTTTCTTAGATAAAAGAACAGCAGCACCTGCGCATAAAAGCACTACAACACTCGCCGCCAGCCATGCTAAATAACCATCAACATTAGGGAGAAACCATAAACTAAAAACAAAAGAGATTGCTGTTGCGACTACAGTAAAATTGATCAAATAGTTTATTTTTTTTGAGGGCGCTGAATAAGTGCTTCTTAACCAAAAATATAAGACAGATGAAAAAATCATTGCAGATGAAAGAATTAATTCGCTTTGATAACTTTTAGCATAGGCTAAAGAATACAGCATTACTAAAACACTGATAGAAATCAACGTTGGATAACGAAGGCGAATATTATTTAAAGGCTTAACTAATGCAATAATTAATATTACAGGGAACATTAACCCCAAGACAAAGGCAATATTAAATTCAGTGAATGAAAATGAAGCCGCTTGTACAGTGCTAGAGAAGAAAAACAGACCAAAAACTGAAGCCAAATTCTTAGTCAAGGATAAGCGCGCTAAACGAAAAAACTCCATAAATCACCTTTACATAATTACAACAAATTTATACCCGTAAATTTCTCGATAAAGATTGAAAGAGCACAGGTATATATATGCCTAGACTAAGCAATATAGGTGATATTGTATAGTTAGATTTTTGAATAGACTCATGATGGAATTAAGAACTCACTTAATCATAAGCCTATTTAGTGAAATTATATGACTTTTTGACCAGCAACAAATAGCGTATCAAGAGGGTTAACACCGAATTGATAACAAAGTTCTGCCGGTCTATCAATACTCCACATCGCAATATCAGCGTCAAATCCAGGTGATAACTGTCCTTTGCTTTTTGATAATCCAAGTGCTTTCGCACCATGACAAGTAACACCCGCTAAGGCTTCCGCAGGTGTTAATCTAAAGAGTGTACAAGCCATATTTAACATAAGTTGAATATTATTAATCGGTGATGACCCCGGGTTAGCGTCTGTTGCAATAGCCATTGGCACGCCATGTTTTCTTAATAAATCCATCGGCGGTAATTGTGTTTCTCGTAAGAAATAGAAAGCCCCAGGTAACAAAACGGCTGTCATATCAGCTTTCTTCATGGCTTTTATGCCTGCTTCATCTAAGAATTCGATATGATCAGAGGAAAGAGCACTATATTTTGCCGCTAGCGCTGTACCACCTAAATTAGACAGTTGCTCAGCATGCACCTTTATTGGCAGACCATGCTTTTGCGCTGAGGAAAATACTCGTTCAGTTTGTTCAACACTAAAGCCTATGCTTTCACAAAAGACATCAACGGCATCAGCTAACTTATCTTTTGCGATAAGTGGGATCATTTCGTTGCACACTAACTCTATATAAGCGTCAGGCTTGTCTTTATATTCGACGGGTAAAGCATGAGCACCAAGGAAGGTTCTTTTTATTGTAACCGGAAGTTGTTCAGCTAACTGCCCTGCTACTTTCAGCATTTTTATTTCATTTATCGTATCAAGTCCATAACCTGACTTTATTTCTAGTGTCGTTACACCTTGATGATGCAATGCCGTTAATCTCGGTAACGCACTTGCTAATAATTCAGATTCAGTCGCTTTGCGTGTAGCTGAAACCGTTGAAACGATCCCACCGCCAGCATTAGCAATTTCTTGATAGCTTTTCCCTTCCAACCGCATTTCAAATTCATTGGCACGGTTACCGCCATAAACTAAGTGAGTGTGGCAATCAACTAACCCTGGGGTTAACCATTTTCCTAATCCATCTATTACATTCACTGTTTCTGGATTATAGGTAGGTAAATCACTTTCTTTACCTAACCAAACAATTTTCCCATCAATTATCGCTAAAGCACCATTTTCAATGGCTCCATAACTATTTGCGCCATTTGTCATGGTGGCTAGATTTACGTTGATGAAAAGAGTTTGCCAAGGTGAGGTATTAATCGTCATAAATGATCCAAAAGTTGAGTTTAACGCTAAGCTTACAACCATAATTAATATCAAACTATAGCGCTAATAAATTGAGTGTCACGTTACCTATAACGTCACTTTAACTTATCACAAATACACAAGCAAGCTTGTATATACAACTATTGACATCTATGGCAATAAATGAGATTGTAAATACAAGTTATAGAGTAAAGACCCATGAGGGTCTTGTGAAATAAAAAGCCTAGCGAATTATCATGACTCAAGTAAAAACAGCAAAATTTACCGTAATAAAGCAGCATATTTGCCAGAAAATTGAATCTGGCGAATGGCAACAACATGTAAAAGTGCCTTCTGAAAATGAATTAGCTGAACAGTTTTCTGTCAGCCGGATGACGGCTCGTCGAGCATTACAAGAACTTACAGAACAAGGTCTACTGATTCGTTCGCAAGGTTCAGGTACTTTTGTCGCTACTTTTAAGTCACAATCTTCATTGTTAGAAATACGTAATATCGCCGATGAGATTCAAGACCGTGGCCATCAACATCATGCACAACAGCTAAAATTAGAAGCGGTTCCTGTGAATGAAGAAATTGCAATTCTTCTCAACTTGAAACTGAATTCAGTTACTAACGAATCGGTATTTTACTCTGAAGTACTACATTTTGAAAATGACCAGCCCATTCAGCTAGAACAACGCTATGTAAATAGTAAATTAGTCCCTAATTATTTATCACAAAATTTTGCCAAAATTACGCCTCATGAGTATTTATCAAGTGAAGCACCATTAACAGAAGCAACTCACGAAATTGAAGCCGTTTTAGCTGACAAAAAGATCTGTCTGTTATTGGCAATAGAGACACAAATCCCTTGTTTACAAGTTAAACGCCGCACTTGGTCAAGCCAAGGTGTTGTCAGTTTAGCTATTTTAACGGCACCTGGTAATAAATACCGTTTAGGCAGCCATTTAACTTTTTAATTTTGGAGCATTAAGATGACATTTAAATACGGTGTTGATCGCCTAAACCTTGATATTGTAAATGGTATTGCTAATGGCAGTATTAAAGCAGAGCTTTGCCAAGAAGCTATAGACAAAATAAATATAAGCCGCCAAAGAGTTGAGAAAATGGCCGCTTCAGACAAAGCGGTATATGGAATAAATACGGGCTTTGGTCCGTTATGTGATACACAAATTTCTCCTGAAGATACTAATTTATTGCAAAAGAACCTGCTTATTACTCATGCCGTTGGTGTCGGTGAACCTATTGAAAAAGCAATTTCAAAGCTGATGTTGATCACTAAAGTACATGCGCTAAGCCAAGGCTTTTCCGGTATTCGTCTTGAAGTTGTAGAACGTATGTTAGCGTTTATCAAACTTGATTTGATCCCCGTTGTGCCAGAGCAAGGTTCTGTTGGCGCATCTGGTGATTTGGCTCCGCTGTCCCATTTGTTCTTACCATTACTTGATGAAGGTGAATTCTGGGTAAGTGAAGAGGGGCAAGCCGATAAGATTGTTCCTGCTGCACCATTACTTCGTGAAAATGGTTTAGACATTATGGACCTGCAAGCAAAAGAAGGTTTGGCGTTAATCAATGGTACGCAATTTATATTATCTCATGGCATAACTGCGTTAACTAAAATGCGTTACTTATTAGACCTAGCTGATATGACAGGTGCCATGAGTATCGAAGGCATGCAAGGTAGCGAATCTCCATTTAGAGACGAACTACATCAAACACGTGCATTTAAAGGTAATCTTGTTGTTGCAGCACGTATGAGAAACTTTTTTAAAAATTCACAAAACATGGCAGCTCATGAAGAATGCGATCGTGTTCAAGACCCTTATTCATTAAGGTGTATCCCACAAGTGCATGGCGCATCACGTAATGCGTATTATCACTTAGAAGAGTTAGTTGAAATTGAAATGAACTCTGTAACTGATAACCCTATTGTTATTAGCAGCGAAGAAGCAATTTCAGGTGGTAGCTTTCATGGACAACCACTGGCGATGGTTTTAGATTATGCATCGATTGCAGCATCAGAATTAGGTAATATATCTGATCGCCGTTGTTATCTATTATTAGAAGGTATACACGGTTTACCAAGATTATTAACCTCTGCAGGTGGATTAAACTCGGGCATGATGATCCCTCAATATGCTACTGCTGCACTGGTAACAGAAAATAAATCGCTTTGCTTTCCACCCTCTGCTGATAGTGTACCTACTTCTATGGGACAGGAAGATCATGTATCTATGGGGAGTATTTCTGGCAGACAATTAAATCAAATATTAGGTAATTTAGAGAAAATATTGGCTATCGAACTAATGTATGCAGCACAGGCTATTGAATTTAGACGTCCTAATAAATGCTCTGACATCATTGAAATAAACCACAAAATTATCAGAGCAAAGGTAGCCAAACTTGAAGAAGATAGACTTTTGAAGCCTGACATCGATGCTATGATCAGATTAGTTAAGTCACAAGCGTTTACCGTAAAATAGGGGAATATCCATGAATTTTCAAGATGAGATTAGACAAGGCATCCCAACAGTATTGCCACAAGCGAAACCTTACCCTGCTGATGCAAATCGCGCTCCTAAGCGTAAAGACATTCTTAACCCTGATGAAAAGCAGTTGGCGATAAGAAATGCGCTACGCTATTTTCCTAAAGAATGGCATCAGGAATTAGCGACTGAATTTGCGCAAGAATTAAAAGATTTTGGTCGTATCTATATGTATAGATTCAAGCCAAGTTATGCCTTAAAAGCACGTTCTATTGCTGACTACCCTGCTAAATGCACTCAAGCAGCTGCAATTATGTTAATGGTAGAAAACAACCTTGACCCTGCGGTTGCACAACATCCTGAAGAATTAATCACCTACGGTGGCAATGGTGCAGTTTTTCAAAATTGGGCACAATACTTATTATCAATGAAGTATTTAAGTGAAATGGAAAGTGACCAAACTTTGCACCTTTACTCAGGTCACCCTATGGGATTATTCCCGTCTTCAGAAGAAGCGCCTCGTGTTGTTGTAACAAATGGCATGATGATCCCAAATTACTCTCAGCCAGATGACTGGGAAAAATTCAATGCTTTAGGTGTAACGCAATACGGGCAAATGACAGCAGGCTCTTTCATGTACATTGGCCCACAAGGCATTGTTCATGGCACAACGATTACGGTGATGAATGCCTTTCGGAAAGTCCTTAATAAGGGCGAAACATCGAAAGGGAAAATATTCCTAACAGCCGGTTTAGGTGGCATGAGTGGTGCGCAACCTAAAGCGGGTAATATTGCTAATTGTATTACGGTTTGTGCAGAAGTGAATGCCAATGCTGCAACTAAACGTCATCAACAAGGTTGGGTTGACGAGCTCATTGATAACATGGATGAACTTGTTACACGCGTTAAAGAAGCCCAAGCTGCTGAGGAAGTAGTATCAATTGCCTACATAGGCAATATCGTTAATGTATGGGAGCGTTTTTTCGAGAACGAAATTTTCATTCATCTTGGCTCAGATCAAACGTCATTACATAATCCTTGGTCAGGCGGTTACTACCCTGTTGACATTAGCTATGAAGAATCAAATCGATTAATTCGAGAAGAGCCTGAAACATTCAAAGTTAAAGCACAAGAAACACTTAGACGCCATGCCGATGCAGTAAATAAACATACTGCTAAAGGCACTTACTTCTTCGATTATGGTAACGCTTTCTTACTTGAAGCTTCTCGTGCCGGTGGCGATGTTATGGCTGAAAATGGCATTGACTTTAAATATCCATCATATGTTCAAGACATATTAGGACCAATGTGTTTTGACTATGGTTTTGGACCATTCCGTTGGGTTTGTGCTTCTGGTAATCCTGAAGATCTAGATAAAACAGATGCAATTGCCGCCAGCGTGCTAGAACGAATAATGCAAGAGTCACCTGAAGAGATTCAGCAACAAATGCAGGACAACATTACTTGGATTAAAGACGCGAAACAAAACAAGTTAGTTGTTGGCTCGCAAGCTCGAATTTTATATGCCGATGCACAAGGTAGAATGGAAATTGCTAAAGCCTTTAACGATGCAATTAATAGTGGTGAAATTGGCCCTGTAGTTCTAGGTCGTGATCACCATGATGTAAGTGGTACAGATTCACCTTATCGCGAAACCTCTAATATTTATGATGGCAGTCGCTTTACTGCAGATATGGCAATCCATAATGTTATTGGCGACAGTTTCCGTGGTGCTACTTGGGTTTCTATCCACAATGGCGGTGGCGTTGGTTGGGGTGAAGTGGTCAACGGTGGCTTTGGTATGTTGCTTGACGGTAGTGAAGACGCAGAACGTAAACTAAAATCTATGCTGTTATTTGATGTTAACAATGGTATTGCTCGTCGAAGTTGGGCACGTAATGAAGAAGCCAATTTTGCAATACAACGCGAAATGGCAAGAACACCTAAACTTAAAGTAACGTTAGCTAATTTAGTTGATGACGATATTTTAAATAACTTACCCTTGTAAGATCATAACATTTCAACCATAAAGTCATGGGTGGTTTATATCACCTATGACTTTACTATAATTCACTCACTTCATTCAGAACTAGATAGCAGTCTCACTTCAATAATTCTCCAAAAAACACAATACCATAACCAACTTGACATATTATGTCTGACTTGCTAACTTTATTGCTACACAATTAGAGCATATATTTTACCTAAACATAATATAGTCACAACAGTATCTATATTTTTTTAACCTGTTAATCTATCCCTCTATTAATGACAAGGAGTTAGTAATGGAGTACATTCTTTTCTTTGAAACTTGGATCGTTTTAGCCATACTATTTGCTTGCGCTGAAATTTTTGTTCCTGGTGGCATACTATTAAATTTAGGTA
>Ga0233426_10000359_pt1 | contig 50030 bp, 81 predicted proteins | sample SI_118_April2016_6_FD_179875 | JGI IMG/M metagenome (GOLD analysis project Ga0233426, IMG submission 179875) | Seawater microbial communities from Saanich Inlet, British Columbia, Canada - SI_118_April2016_10_MG | ecosystem: Environmental > Aquatic > Marine > Inlet | place: Canada: British... | reverse complement strand
TAGTGTACGATCGCTACATGTTAATGATATCAGCATGTGTTGGGACCAAGCCAGTTTAGAAAAAATCCTACCCAATATCAGCCAGTGGATGAACAGTTGTTATCAGGATATTGTCAGGATTAGAGATCATCCCGAACAGTATTCCGCCGATATTCCTTATACTATTATAGAGGGCGGGATTGGTAAATTAATTCAATTAAATCATATCGCTGTGAGTGTGGAGCCCCGTCGCTTGCACACAGTGTTATATCGACCCGTTCACGGCGAAGCGGCTTCGCCGCCAGTAATGTCTTGGGATTTCTTTCAGTCGCTGGCGGAGTTATTACGGGGGCATCAGTGGTAGATGGCCAGAGTTTGTTTAATATCGAATATGAATGTGGATGGGGCTCAGTTTGATAATAGTCCTGAGGATTATCGTCTGGCATTAGCCCGTGGGTGTACGAGTATAGTGGACCGTATATATCCGCAATTAGATAATGACTACGGGCATCATTTATATTTAAACAGTGATCATCCAGCAGTATTACAGCGTACCAGTCATATGTTAAAGTCAGCACTAGCGCCAACATCAGTACATACATGCACAGTGGATCAACAGCGACAGGGTCTAATAGTGGATAACAATTTAATTGATTTATTTAATAATATACATCCAATATATGCCGGTAAACTACATACAAATGCACAACAGTTTTGCGACTTTTTATCAGCGGCTAATCAGCAATTGTTGTTGGATCCACACACGGAATGGTTTGTTAGAATACGTCCTGACATGCTGTTCCATCAGAAATTTCGTATAGAACCTTTTATATCACACCGCAGCAATTGGTTGAGTTTGGGAGCTGGTTCGCCATCAGTACATGTTACCAGTTGTGAACTAATGGCGAACCCATGTCCAGGCAGACGTTTGGTAGTACAAGATCAGATATTCAGTTGTAATAGATCAGCCGTTGTAGCATTAACCGCTGGTTTGCGGCCATGGATAAGATCAATGGCAGCTGAATTAGAGAGTTATTGGGATTTATCAGTACCACGTCCACATGCAAATGATCGCTGGTATAATGAAACAGCATGGGGTAAACTCATACAACAGACTGGAGTAGCACTAGTACCCAGTGGTTCAGTCAATGCGCCAGGTGTTTTATTGCGACCGCATCACATGATTGACAATGGTTAACAATAGTGTTATTATCCTATAAATAAAGGTATGCTGCACACACTTATCTTTGATTTCGACGGAACATTAGCTGATTGCAAAAGGTTGCATCAGGAGGCATTTCGCAGTGCGGCCACTGAGTTGTGTCCAGGAATAAGTTATACTGACGAACTATTGGAAGGCAGGCCCACAGTGGATAAAATGCAAATATTACGTCAACAAGGATGGAACTTTGATCCGGTGAAATTAAATCAATTAAAACAACAGCGGACACAACAGGAATTAAATAATTATATTGTTTATGATCCAGAATTAAATCAATTAATGACTGAGTTATCACACAGATATCAGGTGTGTTTGGCCAGTAATGCAACAGCTGAGTTTGTTGATCGCAGTTTAAATATATTGGGAATAAAAGATTTATTCCAGGTGACGTGTACAGCAAGCACACACACCCCCAAGCCAAGCACGGCGATGTTCCAGGCGTGCATGGACTACACTGGCAGCCGACCAGCGACCACACTGATATTTGAAGACTCGCCCATGGGAATCGCTACTGCATATGCAAGTGGAGCCCAAGTTACAGAAGTTAGTGGAGCAGAGCATACCAAACAAGAAATGAGAAGATTATTATGAAATTAATTATGCCAATGGCAGGCGAAGGAAGCCGCTTTAATGAACAAATTAAACCACTAGTAGATGTAGGCGGAGTGCCTATGTTCGTACATGCTGAACGTTGTATTGGAATTGACTTTGAACAACGTATCTTTATTGTACGTGCTGAACACAACATGGCACCCGTGATCGAAGAATATTATCCTGGTGCAACTGTTATTGAGATTGACAAGACAACACAAGGCACAGCATGTACCATATTACTTGCACGTGAACACTGGCAAGATGAGAGTGCAATCTTTATTGCAAACTGTGATCAGCACATTGAATGGGATGGCCAAATGGATTGGCAGAACAGCAGTGGTTGTATATTTACATTCTTTTGTGACACTGGCGATACAAAGTGGAGTTATGCCCGCTGTGATGACGACAGTCAAGTATTGGAAGTTGCTGAAAAGGTGGCAATTAGTGATGATGCAACAGCAGGATGGTATTACTGGGACAATGGCATGAACTTTGAAAGCAGTGCATATCGTATGATAGCTGCAGATGATCGTGTAAATGGTGAGTTTTATACAGCACCAGTATATAATTATTATTTAAAAGAAGAAGGCATACAAATATATGATGTAGACCGTATGATGGGAATAGGAACACCAGACGATTTAACTGAATATCTATTGTCACTGGAGGAATTGGATTAAAGAATGCCAGTTTTTATTGCACATCGTGGTAATATACACGGAGCGGAACCAGAGTTTGAGAACCGCAGAGACTACATGGAAGAGGCATTAAGTTGCGGATTTGGTGTGGAATGTGATGTACAAATACACAATGGCGCATTGTATTTTGGACATGATGAACCGCAGGATCAGGCAGATTACGACTTCCTAAGACGTCCGTATGTGTTTTGCCATGCAAAGACAGTGGAAACAATGGTGGTATTATTAAACAGTGGCACACATTGTTTTTGGCATGAAAAAGATCAATTAACATTAACCAGTCAGGGTTTTATGTGGTGCTATCCAGGAGTATATCCAGTTAACCAGAGAGCAATTTGGTTGGACTTGGAAGGTGCAGAAACACCACAAATAAAAGATACAGATATATTTGGAGTATGTGGAGATAATTATGCAAACATTAAATGGAATAAAAATAAATGATTAAATGGGGAATTACAGCCAACAGCCACGATGCCGCATTAGCAGTATTTGAAAATAATGAAATTAAATTCGCCGCACATGCAGAGCGAAGTAGTGGAATAAAAAATGATAAACATTTAAATGAAACAATTATTTCACAAGCACTTGAGTTTGGCGAACCAGAACAATTACACTGGTATGAAACACAGTGGCTAAAACGTCTTAGACAATTAAAAGCAAAACAATATTCAACAGCATGGAAAACACCAAATCCACGTTGGTCAATGTTACAGTTGGGCGTAGACAGTCGTGTGATGCTGGACGAAGTACACATGGATCAACCACCATTGTGGATAAATCACAGACATCATAACACACATGCCGCCGCTGGGTTTTATACTAGTCCTTATCGCGATGCTGCAATACTTGTCGTGGACAGCATTGGTGAGTTTGAGACACTTACCATATGGCATGGCGATGGTCATAATATGAAGAAGAAATTTAAACAAAGTTATCCGCACAGTGTGGGACTTTGGTACAGTGCAATGACACAGCGCATTGGTCTCAAACCTAATGAAGATGAATACATTTTAATGGGATGGGCCGCAGTTGGCGATCCCGACAAATATGCTGATAAAATATTTAATGACTTTTTTGAGCCATTAGATGACTCGCCTCGCATCCGGTTCAAACATAACTTGCACCGCGGTTGTAAGTGGTGGGCACCTGAGTTAAACACAGTGCAAGACTATGCAGACATTGCCGCAGGAACACAAGCAGTCTATGAGAAAATCTTCACGCATCTAGTGGGCCAAACTCGCAAGATGGTTAACTCAGGTAACTTAGTTGTTATGGGAGGTTGCGCTCTTAATTGTGTAGCAAATGCAGCGGCACACAAGTATTATGAAAACGTTTGGATTATGCCTAATCCAGGTGATGCAGGTAGCGCACTAGGCGCAGTATTGGACTCTACTAGAGAGTTTGTACCATACAGCACACCTTATCTGGGATATAATATTCCAGGAGATTATCCAGTTGAAGCAGCATTACATGAGATCTCAACTGTAGGCATGGTGGGAGTAGCCAACGGACGTGCTGAGTACGGTCCGCGAGCTCTGGGTAATAGGAGTTTATTAGCGGATCCAAGAGGACAGGACATGAAGGACCTTGTTAACACTGTGAAGCGTAGACAAGAGTTTAGACCTTTCGCTCCAGTAATTATGGAAGAACATTTGCATGACTATTTTGATATGCCAGATGGATGTAACCGTAGCCCATACATGCAGTTTGTGGGCCGTACTCGACACCCTGATTTATATCCAGCAATTACACATCTGGACGGAACAAGCCGTGTACAAACTGTAACACAAGCAGAACACCCTGGACTATATCAATTGATAAATAAATGGTACGCACAAACAGGATGTCCTATGCTACTGAACACTTCATTAAATATCAAAGGCGAGCCAATGGTAGATACAGAAGCAGACGCAGTTAGATGGACAGAAAAATACAACGTAAAGGTAGTTACAAATGATGAACCCATTTAAATGGATAATGAACATTATCCATCAGCGCAAACGTAAAAAGATTATTGCAGCAAAGCTTAAAAAATTAGAAGAACAAGACCCTTTCATTTATGACTGAGACAGTAGTTCAGACATACAATACATCAACATATGATCAAGGTTACTTAATTAGTGATGCTGATACTGATGGAGAATATCATGTTATACTAACAGACCCTAATTATTGGGCAGAGGTATATCCCAAATTGCAAATATGGTGCAAAGATGTGGGAGCGGATTTAGCTGGCATGGTAATCGATTTTAAAACAGAACAGGACTTATTACTGTTCGTACTAACATGGAATTAAAAAATGAATTTAAAAATATTAAACGAAGTAGATAGAATACTACACCAGAATCCAAGTTTGACACAAAATACAGAATTATTATTACAAGTAATTAATGGTGTGTTTAATATAGAAATGACCAGTATCAAATCAAACGACATTTATGAACTATGTAAACAAATCGATGAATATGTATTAAATGTTTATTTTAGTCAAATCTGGCAAGCAGAAACAAAAAAATACAAATATAGCGGACTATCTATTATTGACGAAGTAAATGCTATGAATCCAGAAGCAGTAATTGACATTGGTTGTGGATATAATGAATTTAGAGGCAAAATAAACAATTTAATTGGTATAGATCCTTATAACAAACGTGCAGATGTCAAGGACACAATTTTAACCTATAAAACAGATGTTAAGTATGACGTTGCTATTGCTTTGGGTAGTATTAACTTTGGCAGTAGTGATAAAATTATTGCTGAAATGACAGCCGCAGTTAACTTAGTTAAGCCAGGCGGTAAGTTATATTTCCGTGTTAATCCTGGTGTACAACACACAGCACTTGAAAGTAGATGGATTAACTTTTACGATTGGTCACCAGTGTTTATCAGCAGTATCGCACAGACATTAAATTGTGACGTAGAAATGATTAGACAGGATACTGGAGACAGATTCTATTTTGTACTTGCGAAACATTCTAATTAAAAAGTTCTTGACAAAACTCTCATAAATATGTATAGTATTAGGAGTAGAACAAGATATGGAAAAGATATTATTACCTGAAGTTACACAGTTATTAAGTGGCGCCGCCCCTTGGATGGCTATCATAATAAGTGTCATTTTAGTTTTAATGCTTAAAGACTGGGCGGCAAATATTGCCAAAGGCATCAAGTTTTATCGTGACCCTGCATTTATGCCAGGAGATCGTGTAATATTAGATGGTGAAAATGCAACTATAATTGATATAGGCCTTACACGTACAGTATTCCATATTCAACGTGAAACGATTAGTACATGGAGATATGTACCTAATACAAGAATCGACTATTTAAAATTGGAAAAGGTACTACCTTAAATTATATGCGTATTGGACTTACTCAACGTGTTTTTGAACACAACAACCAATCTTACGATGCAACAGACCAAGCCTGGTATACATATCTTAGTGAACATACACTAATACCAGTACGCAACCAATCCCCACAAAACTTATTATCATTAGCAAAGATACTAGACTGCCTTATTATTACTGGAGGTAACTCTCCCAAAGAACGTATTGAGACAGAGCTAGGACTTATACGCATTATGATGGACATGGCAAAACCTATTATAGGAGTTTGTCATGGAGCATTTTTAATGACTGAACTATTTGGTGGTGAGGTTATTAATTGTGAGGAAGGTCACTATAATACTAATCACAATGTAACTATGGACGGCAAGACAGTAGAAGTCAACTCGCACCATAAGTTACAAATTAAAACACCGCCAGCAGTTGCTACTGTATTGGCAGTGGATGATGACGGCTATTGTGAAAGCTGGATGTACGGAAGCATGGGAGCCGTTGTATGGCATCCTGAGCGTATGGACAATCCAAAGTTGCCCAATGGCATTACGAACTTAATGGCTATGAAGCTATAATGATAAATAGATATGTAGCAGAGAGTTTTGCTACTCATATCGTATGATCATATCATTATAGCAGAGTTGCTATTTAAAAAAGATATGACTCATTTAAACTAAGTTTAAATGTTTTATTCATGGCCCACTGAGTGGGTTTCATTAAATTGTTAAAATGGAGAATATTACAATGACTTTAACAGGTAAAGAATTCGCGGACATGATCCGTGCAGAAAACGCAGCACTATTTGATGCATCACGTCTAAATGTACGTGAGTACTTCGACTCAAAACCATCACAAGAAGAGCTAGTAGCACACTTCACAGGTCGTATGGTTAACGAACGTATGAACATGGTAGAAATTTCAGCAGCAGTTGCAGCTATGCCAGCATCAACACCAGTACAAGAGCTAGAGCTACTAACTAAGCAAGCACAAGACGAAGCTCTACACTTCCGCATGGTAAAAGATGTTATTGAACACATCACAGGCGAAACACTAGACGTTGAAGCAGCTATCCTAGCTGAAGCAGCGAAACCAACAGCTAAAGGTGCAGACCTTTTAGAAGCATACGAAGCATCAACAGACGCAGCAGCACTTGCAGCATACCAATTGGTAGCTGAAGGTCGTGCAGAAGCAGTATGGCAAGAAATGGCAGATTGCATTGAAGATGAATACATCTCAAAAGCATATGCTAAAATTGCACGTGATGAAGGCTTCCACGCTAACATCGGTGGTCTATCACTAGCTAAACTAGCGGTAACTGCAGAAGAGCAAGCTCGCGTTTCAGGTCTAGTAGATCAAATGCGTAAAGACCTATTCAACATCTCATGTGTGAATACAACAGTAACAGCAGAAGCAAAAGAACTAGTTTCAGAAGCATACGGCTGGTAAGTTTTAACTTACAATAGAGTGTGGGCCTTGTGCCCACACTCACCCTTCCCAAACAAACAGGATTTCAAATGAAAAAATATTTAATTAGCACGATCGCGGCAGTCGCACTTGCTACATCGGCTCTTGCAGATATTACAATGGTAGTGCCGCAAAAGCCAGGCGCAGGAACAAGTGTATGGGCTCAAATTATCGCAGTAGAACTACAAAAGCATTTACCCGATGATACATTGACAGTACGACATATTCCAGGCGCTAGAAGTATTCCAGGCTTCAATGATTTCCATAACGAACTACAATATGATGACGATGTTATAATGGTATCTAATGGATCAAACGCTCTTAGTTTTCTAATTGAAGAAGCGGCGGAATACAATTATGCAGACTATGAATCTATTGGTTTAATGAATTTAAACATTGTAACTGGACGGTTAGTAGACACTGATATGACAAACATCAAGTTTCATTCATACGGCGGACGTCAACCAGAAGCAATGGCAATGGCAATGTTGCTATGTGGTCCAGCCGGAGACCCAGCACAGTGCTTCGCAGACAATGTTGGTTGGATTCCAGGATTTACACAAGGCGAAGGACGCCTAGCATTTAAGCGTGGCGAACTAAACGTAACAAGAGAAAACCCAGCGGCATTTAAGAAACATATTCAACCTACAGTTGACAGTGGCCAAGCTGAAGTTTGGTTTACACACGGTATTCTACAAGCAGACGGCTCACACGCAGATGATCCAAACTACCCAGGCAAACAGTTTGAGATCTTATACAAAGAAATCTGGGGCAAAGAACCATGTGGTGACTTTTATGATGCATATGTACTATCAAAAAGTTTCCGTGATGGATTACAAAAAGCAATTTGGATCCGCAAAGGCAATCCAAATCGAGATAGAATTATACAAGCAATGATAGCAATGACAAACGATCCAGAATCAATTGCCGCAATTCAAGCCAAAGTAGGCAAGTATGAATGGCTTATTGGTGATGCAGGTGACCAACATCGCGACACATTGATGTCATTCGTTACAGAAGACGCACTAAAGACATTAATTGACTTTACTGTAAACTCTCTAAACTTAGATGCAGTTTATAAAGAAGACCTAATACAATAAGTATTGACATCCAGCAATATTATAATAATATTGTTTAACGGAGAAAAGTATGGAAATTTTCTATGCAATAATGGCAGGTACATTGTACGGTCTAATTATTGGTATTATCCCTAGCGCAGGAGCCACAACTGGACTTGTGGCTATGTTTGGATTTATTGGTTGGTTTACATCCTTTGATCCTTACTTGGGTGTTATATTTGTTATGGCAGTTGTAGCGGCAAGCACAACCGGCGATAGTTTTAGCGGAGTGCTTTTAGGTATTCCAGGTGCTAACTCAGCGGCAGCTACAATGGTAGATGGATTTCCATTAGCACTTCAAGGCAAAGCAACATATGCACTAACTGCCGCAATTACCACCAGTACTATTAATGGTCTCCTTTGGGGGACATTAACCTTTGCACTACTACCTTGGTATAGTAATTTAATTATGATATTTGGTATTCCTGAGCTATGGGCATTTGTGATGTTAGCACTTGCTACTGTTGGATTTGTTAGCAGTAAGTTCTGGGTACGCAGTTTAGTTGCTATTGCAATTGGTTGTTTTATTGGTCTAATTGGCCTGGATCCAGAAACAGCATCAAATAGATTTACATTTGGCTGGGACTATTTGGCAGATAGCGTACAAATTATGCCATTTGTAGCAGGACTATTTGCAGTGCCAGAAATTATCAAAGGACTAGTTAGTTCAAACACAGTAGCTAAAATGGAAACAAGCCAAAAAGGACAAACTTGGGATGGCGTAAAAGCTGTCTGGGAAAATAAATGGGATGGCCTACGTGGCGGATTCATTGGAGCAGTTATTGGCTTCTTACCAGGACTTGGTGGAGCAATGAGTGATTGGATGGCATACGGTGCAACAACAGCAGCTAACCCAAACGAAAAGATTCCTTTTGGTCAAGGAAATATCAAAGGTGTTATTGGTCCAGAAGGATCAAACAATGCACAAAAAGCAACAAGTATGATACCAACTGTATTGTTTGGTATTCCAGGTGCTAGCTTTGCCGCTATTGTAATGGCATTGTTTATGTACTTGGACTTTGAACTTGGAACCCCTGACCTGGTGTACGATGATAAATTCTTTAGCAGTATGTTTATTGGATTCATGGGAGCAACGGTTGCCGTGTGTGTTATCTGTTTGGTATTTACACGTTGGATTGCACTAATCACATACGTTCCGTATTGGATTTATGGCCCACTATTACTAATTTTTGTAACATGGGCATGTGTTCAATACACAGGCGGATGGGAAGACTATGCGATATTTGCATTATGCAGTGTCCTTGGACTTGCAGCAAAACATTTAAAGTTTAGCCGCCCAGCTATGCTAATTGGATTCATTCTTGCTGAAAGGGTTGAATCATTAAGTTTACAGATGTCAAATTTGTATACAGTGGACACACTACTTGATCGTCCAATCTTTCTAGGTCTTTGTGCCGCAGTAATTGTTTTGTTCGTGTACGGAGTATTTTTTAATAAAAGCAAATTGGACTACAGTTAACAAATGGATAATAACAAATACGAACAATGGAACGGCTCAAGATGGGAGTTTACCAAATCGCAATCACAATGGCATTTCGATCCGCAACAAGAGGGTAATAAAGATTACCAAGATGTATGCACATTCAAAGGCGACTGGGATTTAGCTATAGAAAAATGTCTAGATAGAGTCGTTGATAGTACGTGGGGTACACGTAATAATTATAAAGACAAACGAATGTATTCAGCTGATGCTGAAGAACAAGATTTAATTAACGCTGGTGCAGATCCTAACATGGAAGTGTTCCAACGTTCTAAAGCCGAAGACCTTGATGTGTTTAAAAACATTGCTGATCATTTTGGATTGGAAGACGCAACTATTAAATTCCATAATCAACGCACAGGACAAATGTTGAACTGGCATATTGATAACTTTGCAGGTCGCAAAGAACGTAACAATACATTTACAGAAATAGCTGCAGATAAAAATCCTGAACTTATGCGCAGGTTTGCAATCATGTTGGATGATTGGAAACACGGACAAGTATTTCAATTAGGCAATAGTAACTGGCATCAATGGAAACGTGGTGAATGCATTACTTGGGAATGGCGTGATATTCCACATGCTACATGTAATATGGGTTGGGACAATCGTCCTATGTTACAAGTAACAGGATGGACAACAGAAAAAACACATCAGTTAGTAAGCAATGGCTCTATGTCTACAATTGTAAATGTTAATAAATAAACATAGTAGATAATTGGAGATAATATGTTTAACAATAGTTTTATAAAGATGGGGCAGTACAGGCGTATTGCTCATATGATGTTTAATGGTGCAATGATTAGAGACCTAGAACACGAAACAGAATACGTTGCCAAGTTAAGAAAAGTCACAGAGATTAATTTAACTAATAGTTGTAAGAACTATGTGATGATTGGAGATACATATCAACGTAGCTTTAAACATTTAACTCGTAGTGCAGCTGGACTTGGATTTGATGTAGCAGTAATATGGTTTGAAGGTAGTTGGCCTATGGGACACGACTTTGAAGACGCATTACTAGAACAAGTAGATGGTCCGTGGGCAAATACAAAATGGCTAGCAGCAGGACATATTATTAATCGTGCATCAAACAACGATGCACCAAAGTTTCATTCGCAATGTGTAGTTCTTAACCTTAAAGAGTTTGCATCACTTGGTGATGTTCAAGTAAAAAGACGCTGGGGCGGACAGTTTCCTGGATTTGTCGCTAGTCAAGAAAACATACATGATGATTATACTCCAATGGAATTAGTGCCAACAGGCGGCACTGACAAAAGCAATCTAAATTTATCAACTAACAACTTAGACTCATTAATCCCAATTGGATTACAAGCTGGCATGACAATACATAACTTGCCACAGTCAGTTAGAGACGAAAAGCATTGTTGTTATCCAGAAGATGATGTTGAAGAAACAAAAAAATGGTTAATGGATCCAAATTGGGATCAGAAATCAGTTGATGAACTTAGCCAGTTTAGTCAAACTATTAATGAAGACAAGCAAGAGCTATATGGTTATAAATGTATGAGTACGCACGTTATGTATATTACTAATACAGAGAATGTACCAGGCGATGAGACTTATAATTGTACTGTAATGACAGCACCATGTAGTGGACTACACCAATTTAAGCACATGGTAAATGCTAGGAAAACATTAGAGCGTGTCATATGGACAGACTTTAGTGAAGCTGGTATTTGGTGGACCAAGAAAGTATTAGCTGAATGGGATGGGATTAATTTTAATGCGTTCTATCGAAAGAACAAACAGGAACTAGAAGACAAGTGGGTAGCATATCATGCAAATAATTATAGCCCAAGTCTTGCTAACAAGTTCGAAGCAAGCTTTGAGTCACAAGAAAAATGGCTAGAGCATTGGGACTGGATCCGTGGCTTGGATCATACTTTTATGAAAGTAAACCTAGTTAAAGACTATAATAAGGTTGTAGAAGCGATTGGTGAAAACGAAACAGTGTTTATGCAAATCAGTAATATTTGGCAGTATGAGATCAACTATATTAATACACCACATTTCCAAGCTAATGCAGCATTTATTATGATGGTTAACGAAGTATTAATGCGCAATAAAGATCTATTTTTAACTGGTGATAGTCCTAGTGGTGTGTATTACAGCTATCAAAATATGAAAGACTTAGTAAGTTTAATCTAAACTTAAACTTTGTTTACTAATACTATTAGTTAACCTTACATTATTATCATTGTAAAGCCTGGATAATGTCCAGGTTTTACTCATCTTTACGTCTTCGCCCACAACAGTATTTCCGTCAGCATCTATACTTATATCAAAAACTTCAACTGAACTATAGTCATCAAAATGGCTTTTAAATAATGTAAGAGCGTGTTTGTAAAAGCTTTCTTGTGGTGTTACATGCACATCTGGAGAGCTTACTATACAAAAGCTAGGATCTCTTTCATAGTTAGTAAACGCAGTGGCATGCAAATTGGATGTACTATTATGATACCAATGTACTTCAGCTTTTATTTTCTCTGCCTGCCACATTTGTATAATATGATCTTGTATGCTATTTTTTTCAGGGGTTTCCCACAAGTGATATTCTACCACAGGTATCGTACCACTAAGCCCAGCACACTTAACTAGTATATTATACCAACAAGCAAAGTTATCTTTATAACCATCGAAATTTCCAACCATTAATAATTTAAATCTTTCCACTACGTTATTTCCTTATAGTATTGGTTCCAAATTTCTTCGTAGTCTTGTCCGTGTACTCCATTAAACGGACCTCCGTTAGTATAGTGTAACGCAGAAGGATTAACACCCAACTGAGCGTATTCTCCTACTAGCCAATTCCACATAATAGGAAGGTCTCCCAATTGTTTTTTGTCTTCATCTAACCAACTAAAACGATGCAACCACTGTGGAGACTTATTACTAACTGTCATTGGGGTTAGCTTTCGTGTACTGGGATGATTGTTATTAAAGATAATCAAACTACTCCAGTTCTTCTTGGGAAAATTAATCTGTGGCTTACCATAAAACTTAGTATCATGTTTGGGTTCATACGGCAAATGTTTTACACAATATGCAGCACGTTGGTTTAGTTTTGGGTCAGATAAAACAAGATTAAACAGGCGATTAACATCATTAGTAAACAAAAAGTCACTGTCTACAAACATACTTAATCCAGTATAATCACACAAATGTGGCGCCAGAAATCTAGTGTAAGTAAACTCAGTACTACTAGGATCTCCGTCAGGTCTAAAGTATAAATTGTCTCTTATTAATTCATCTCTATTTAAGTGTTCAATATCCAAAGGAGTTCTACTATGCTTGCGTAAACTATATTCGCAAACAAGACTGGCTTCCTTTTGTAATGAGTCAAATCCTATAAAAATCTTCATATGATTTTATCATCCAAATTAAAGTATGTTAGCTTCCATGTAAGAGACTTTTCCTCATCTACTTTCCAATCTTCATCATACAAACTAGATGGGAAATTTCTGAAGGACTCTGGTACCCATATACAACTATCTCCCACAGTTGTTTTATAAAGTTTGGTTCCGTTTAAATTAAATATGTCATCAGTTAGCAGTCCAATGTTATGGAATATCTCCATTTCGTTTATCATATTCAGGCGGTGTATACGATCGTGGTAACTAAGGTGCTTAACTGTCATAGGTACTTGGTTAACTCCATGACGTATACGTTGTTTGCGTAACACACCAGCAGCATATTCTCCAAACGGATTAAAGTGTCCAATACATTTCCAGTTAACAGATTTGCCATCGCTATCCATTTTAAAATCTACATTGCTAACATCAATTTGGAATGTTTCGTTACTTGCCATTTCAAACAAGTCAACAAATTCCTGTTCTGTATTAATAACACGATGCTCTAAATGCTCGTGTATTGGGTATGGATCAAGCTCTGGATAATGTATATAAAAACAAGGTATGCTGTCATGTTGATCTAATAGAGTAAGTGCTACCTTTTTATCGCTTCCAGGGTGGCAATGATAACTCTCAACAGTCTTTAAAAATTGTACAGGCGCCTGTACTCCATTCTTTCGTATGTCTTGTGCTAGCCAACTCATTTTAAATAGTTGATAGCAAATATACAAGTCAGCATTATTCCATTCATCCCAATCTTCTGGACCTGTGTTTGGAAAACGTTCCTTTACCTCTGGGTCTAGATCAATAAATTTATTAATGATTTCTGTAAGCCCACTAAGCGCACTAGTTTTCCAATATTCTGACATATCTTTGTCAACAATACTCCTTAGTTCACGACTGCTAACATTAAAAGCAACAACTTTAACCGTTGGGTTTTCTGACAGGTACTTCCAGAACCTCTCAAGATTAAATTTATTCTTGGTAGATGTATTCAACGTAAACTCCTTGACATTTTTGGGGAAATGTATTATACTAAATATAATTATAATAGTATTTATTACTGTAAAGGACCCCCAACAATGTTAGACGTGTTTATGTTAACCTTTGGCGAACCAGAGGCAGATGAGAATTTTGCAATACTAAAGGAAAAAGCACCACATGCTAAACGTATTGATGGTGTAGAAGGATTGCTAAAGGCACACCAAGCATGTGCAGAAGAAAGCAACACTAGTTATTTTTATGTATGTGATGCAGATGCAATTATCGAAGAAGAGTTTGGATTTAAGTTTAAACCAGACGCAAGAGTAGAAGCTTACCCAGGAGTACCAGAAACTGAATGTGTGTTTACATATCGTAGCCGCAATCCTATCAACGACCTAATTTATGGTTATGGTGCAGTTAAATTATTCCCTAAAAAGAACTTACTTGCAACTAAAGAATTTAAAGTAGATATGACCACAAGTATTGGCGCAAAGTTTGTACCAAAGTTTCAGATTGCAAATGTAACTGGATTTAATACTGACCCATACAATACATGGCGCAGTGCATTTCGTGAGTGTACAAAGTTATCAAGTAACATCATTGATCATAACAAGCAAATAGACGATGCTTATCGTTTAGAAGTATGGTGTACTCGTGGCGATAATAGACGTTATGGAGAGTATGCAATACTTGGCGCACAACAAGGACGAGACTTTGGCACTCACTACAAAGGTAACCAGGAAGCATTGCGTAAGATTAATGATTGGAAATGGTTAAAGAAGCAGTTTGAGGATGCACTATAAATGAAGCAAGAAGACTTCCAGGCAGAGTATCATTGGCTAATTGGATTACGTGAATACTTTGATGCAATTGGCGAAGGCGATCGCTATGAGATTATATTCAAAGCATTGTACCACGACAACTGGTATCGCAAACGTGACGTATTAACAGAGCTATATCAAAAGCATGATATTGAAACTGAGAAGCATCTAAAGAGTTGGATGAACTTAATACTACACCAGCATCTAACTGACATTGAAATTAAGCCGCAGTTGGTTGTAACCCTAATCCGCAAATATATGATGGAAGATCCATTGTTAGTAAACACAGCAAAGTTTATTAATTACTGGAGTGGATCAGATGGTGAGGGTGCAAAAGTACCAGACTTAAATGACTTCTTTAGCAAAGGACAAGTACAAAGTAAACTATGGTTAATTAAAGAACTCAAGAACATTGTAGACGGAAGTTTAGGCAACGTAGTATTCTACGGCGGCTGGTATAACTTTGCTGCACATTTTGTAATGCAGAACTTTGATGCTAATGATGTATACAGTATAGACTTAAACGACGAAACTGTAGAGCCATGTAAGCGTTTGTATGATAGAGAATATAGACACAGTCAGTTTCATCCTATTGCATATGATGTAGGCAAGATTAGATGGGACGGCAAGAAAATGCTTTACTGTGACTTTGACAGACGTGAAGAACAAGTGGCTGACTGGATGTCTAAACAAGAAGGCAACCTAAGTGAAAAGCGTCAGCAGTTAATTGATACTTGGTTAGAGAAACAAGAAGAAAAGTATGCCGCTGATATTGAAGCTAAAGAAGATGAGATACGTATGGGTTACACTAGCAAGGAAAAGATCAGAGAAGATATTTTCCGTGATAAAGATCAGGTAATTGAGAAGATTAGTGAAGACTTGCGTAATGAAGTATTTGGTGACAAGGACGATGCATTTGATAACTTTGGATGGCGTAATATTATACACGCTACAAACAAAGAGGAATACATCGACAACGACAATAAACTACAAGACAAAGAAAAGATCGATCTCAAAGCAAAGTTTAAAGATACAAAAATAAACACAGTAATAAATACCAGTTGTGAACACATGGACAACAGTTGGTACGAGAACTTACCTGATGGCACATTTGTTATTCTACATCAGAATGATTATTTTGAGAACGAACAACACAGTAATTGTTGCAAGGACTTGGATGAAGTAAAGTCTAAATATCCAATGAGTGAGATATATTATGAGGGTGAACTAGATACGAATCTTTATAATAGGTTTATGTTAATTGGCGTTAAATAATGACACAGGCAGTTGACTTCAAAATTGAAGATGTATTGCATTTAGTAAAAAACGACCGCAGTGGTCGAGTATTAGAACAGCATGTTTATCATATTGGCGCATGCGTAGCAACCTTAGTTGAGATACTATTCCAACTGGATCTAAGGCATGATGTGGATTACTTTTTTGAGGGAAGCTACATAGATCAAAACGGAATACGTTGGGTAAGGTTTGAATTTAATGATCCAGAATCAGCAATGATGGTAAAGATCAGGGGAGTGGGAAAATGAGCGAAGATGATTATGTAGAAATGACAATGGCAGACTTTGAAAAGATGCTTGATGATATGACTACAAGAGAGTTACAAAAAGAAACAGCTCGTGCAATCAGCACAATGCCTGCAGATAACGACAGTATCTATAAATTTAATAAAGTAGCAAGACACAATAGTTTGTTATGGTACAAGGCAGTGATCACATATTATGTAAGTGAGTGGGGCGGCTTGCCAAGCGAAGTAGGCCCAGGCGCTGAAGTAACATTGGTGCTAGATTAACATGGAATTACTAATAACAAATATTGTATATGTCAGCTATAGACTATTAGTTAGTGCAAACATTGTCAAGTTTCTAAATAAAAGATTGACTTGGCTTGAGTCAGTACTTATAATGGCACAATGTAGTTTTGCATATGACTTTTTAGTATTTTGGTTCTACTATGGAGTTGATCCAGGTAGTATATATGATACAATAATTAGTAACATACAATATACAATACGTGTAGTAATTGCATGGTATGTAATCAAGAAGATATGGGACTGGTTGGGAAATTACTGGTGGGCAGTGTTCATAGGAGCAGAGCTGACATTCATAACAGATTACTTTATATTTGGAGCGTTGTTTAGCAATGTATAATTACGAAGATATTAAAACAGTACACTTAGAGATTACACAAAAATGTAGTGCTAGTTGTCCTATGTGCGATCGCAATGAGAACGGCGGCGCAGTTAACCAACACATACGTGGCAAAGAACAAGAACTAACATTACAAGATTGCATGGATATATTTCCACCAGACTTAGTAATGCGTTTGGATACATTATACATGTGTGGTAACTTGGGAGATCCTATTGTTGCTAAAGATACATTAGAAGTTTTCCGTTACTTGCGTAGCATCAATGATAAAATGTGGCTGAGTATGAACACAATGGCTGGAGCAAAGACTCCTGAATGGTGGGCAGAACTAGCACAGGTAATTGGACGTAACGGCGCAGTTATTTTTAGTGTAGATGGATTAGAGAATACAAATCATCTGTACAGACAAGGCGTGGTATGGAAAAACGTAGAGCGTAACATGAAAGCATTTATTAATGCAGGCGGTAGAGCTCGTTGGGATTACTTAATATTTGAACATAATGAATGTGATGTTGATCGTGCAGAAGCACTTGCAGCTGAATGGGGATGTGAAAAGTTTATCAAGAAGAAGACAGGTAGATTTGTAACTACAACAACAGCCGCAAAAGAGACACACCAAGCAAAAGATCGCAAAGGTAATGAGAAGCAAAAGTTAGCAAAGCCTAAAGACAAAAAGTATCAAAATTTAGCATTGCTAAAACAAAAAGAGATTGAAAAGACATACGGCAGTATGATGGATTACTATAACAAAGCACACATCAGTTGCAAAGTAGCCAAAGATAATAATATATTCATTACAGCAGAAGGCATTGTTATGCCATGTTGTTGGACCGCAGGACGTATGTACAAGTGGTGGCACAAAGACGCCAAAGTAGAACAAATATGGGACTTTATTGATGCAGCAGGCGGTAAAGACATGTTGGATGCAAAGCTATTTGGTATCCAAGGGGTATTTGAAACAGGTATTATGAAAAAAATAACAGCAAGTTGGAAGTTAAAATCAATTGCAGAAGGCAAACTAGGTGTTTGCGCACAGAAATGTGGCAGTGAATTTGATCCATTTGCAGAACAATTTAAATAGGGGAACAATATGGAACGTATGGAATCTAATGTATTAATACAGCGTATAGAAAAGCAATTAGATAATGCACTTGCAGGTTATTATAAGTCTGGAAATGTAGAGTTAAAATACCAAATAGAACAACTTTCTAATGACTTAAAGATGTTGCGTGATGCAGTATTACAAACAGAGCGCATTGCATCTGGAAAAGATATTAGATCTAATATGAAGCTATTGAGCATTGGATATGGATACGTTGGTAGCGTAGTAGGCGACAGTATCAAAGATCACGTTAAAGAACATGTAATTATTGATCCACAATTTAGTGAACACACAATTAAAATGCACAAAGATGCAGACGCAGCAATTGTTTGCTTGCCAACCCCCACAGTTAATGGAGTATGTGATGACAGTTTAGTTGCTAGTGTTATTGCAGAACTTAACGAAGCTAATCCTGATATACATATCTTATTAAAAAGCACAGTAACACCTGAGCAATTGGAAACATACCCCCGCAATGTAACTTTTAACCCAGAGTTTTTAAGACAAGATTATGCAAAGCAAGATTACAATAATCAAACATTTATGATTTTAGGTGGAAGTGGTGGATATTGGCATCGTGTGTTTACATATTTGCAAGATGTAGAAATTTTACGCACAGATCGTTCTACAGCAAGTATGGTAAAGTATATGCACAACACATGGCTTGCCATGAAGGTAGCATATTTCCATGAAGTATTTAATGCCCTAGGTGACAAATATAATCATGATGAAATGAAAGACATTCTCGCTAAATTTACAAACATAGGACCAAGTCATATGGCAATGAATGACACTGGTGGATTAGGCTTTGGAGGAGATTGTTTCCCTAAAGATACTCAGGCTTTCCAAAAATACAGTGGTAGTGAAATACTAAAGAAAGTGATTGCAGTTAACCAGGAGTTACTAAATGAATAACAGGGATGCCAGCTGGCTAGAAAATGAATACCCAACCATTGTTAAATGGGGGCATGGAACAACTCCTCAGCCACCACTTCGTGTAGTATTATCAATCACAGGAAAAATTAGAACAGGAAATCGTCCAGAGCTATTGGCATACTGGAACCAAACTATTAAAAGCATCAAGGAACTTCATAATGTTGATTTAATAGTTACTGGATTTACTGACGATGAACCTTCATATCCAAATTGGATAACCACCACACCAGGACCAAATGGAACAATTAATAGTAAAGAAGCAAGCTGGACACACGACAAATCAAGAAATCCATATGATGCTCGACCAGAAGACCAGCGCATAAGAGAAGTAACAGATGCAATTCCTTTTGACTGTTTTCGTTCAGAACCAGGTCCAAAAATATTATTTCCAGATGATCTAGAATACAATCGTAGTTACCAACCTATCTATAAATTTTTACGCAGCTTAGATCCAATCAAAAGTTATGATGTTGTAATTAAAGCACGTTTTGATTGTATGCATACTGTAGACTCAAAATATGATGCTGTTAAAATTATCAAAGAGTATTATGCTGGTAATATTATGCAAACAGTTAATTATAACCCACACCAGGGTAAAGGTAGGGTATTATTTGATCATCTTACACTAAAAAAATATGAGTCTCCAGATTTCAAGCTTAGTAAAGATGTACATTTTAATGACCATATATTCTTTTTGAATAGCAAGGCAGTACAAGATTGTAGAAAAAATATTGAACGTGTACTCACTGAAAGTTATCCTGTTAGAATTTATAACTTAGCCTGGATGCGAGCTATTTGTGAACCAGACACAACTGTTAGTGGAACTCTATTTCCACCTAGGCTTGAAAGCCATCTTATTCGTCCTGTTGGAAAATAAAAAGCTTGACACCCCCATTATATTAATGTATACTGATAAAGTAATTAAACTTAAAATCTAAAGGAGATTTAAATGAGTACTCGTGACGTTGTACAAGATATTGTTAAACATACAGCAGGTCTTGGCTTTATTCAGGCAGTTAAGGTAACTGGCTCTGAAACGGAAACTGTTCTTGATGCTATGGATGCAGAGCGAACAGTTATTTTGAAAGCAAAACTCCACAATGTGGAACCAGACTTCCAAGGTGAATTTGGTCTAGGTAACCTAGGCTTTCTAAGTGGTATTTCAGGACTAGCGAACTATGCTAGTGATGATGCCACAGTAAACGTAATTAAGCGTGACAAAAATGGTGTTAGTGCGCCAGATGCACTTAAATTTAAAGATGCTGATGGCAATACAGACCAGTACCGCTTTATGTCAAAAGAGATTATCGAACAAACACTACAAACTGTAAAGTTTAAAGGTGCTGAGTGGGATATTACTTTTGAACCAACCAAACAGAAAGTATCTGAGTTACAAGCTATTGCTGGTATCTATGGAGGCATTGAGCCAAACTTTACTGTTAAAACAGAAGACGGTGATCTTATCGTTACTGTTGGTGCAGCTGATGGTAGCTACACTGGTAAACGTACATTTGCTAAAAATGTAAATGGCGAAATTAACCAAGGCTTCGCATGGCCTTTAGCACAAGTACTTGCTATCCTAAAATTGGGTATGTCAGGAACATGTGTAATGCAAATTGCCGCATCACGTGGCGCCCTGCAGATTAGTGTTGATAGTGGTATTGCAAAATACGATTATATTTTACCAGCACAGTCTGTTTAATCTTAACCCCACAAGGAGACTATTAATGGCAAGTATTAAAAAATTACAAAACTATGTAAATAACTTAACACGTCAACATCGTGAATTAGATGAGAAGATCTCTTCAGCATCGTCCTCACGTAGTGACTTAGAAATTTCTGAAATGAAGCGTGAAAAGCTTTACCTGAAAGAAAAGATCACTACTATTAATAAACAACTTGAACAATCTTAACAATATTGGAGTCATAATATGACAAAGAAAATTAGACTTATTGACGACGAGTCAACAGATGCTACAGCAGTAGCAGGAGCCGGCGGCAGTGCAATCACTGCAGAAGATATCGCACAGTTCTTGAAATATGCTGAAGCAATTGATTGGAAGCTTTGGGAACTACTAAAGCTTGAACGTGCTAAATCTGAAGGCGAGACTAACAGCTAATGGCACTTAATGTAGCACAGCGTCAAATTTGGGTAACCTTTCAACGTGAAGGGGTACACTTGTATCCTGCAGCAATTGATGATCCAGCTTTGGCGACAGGTGGAAGTGATGACGTAAGTTTCTTAGGATACGCACATCGCCACATCTTCCATTTTCGTGTAGCAATTGATGTACAACATAACGATCGAGATATTGAATTTATCCAATTCAAGCGGTGGCTAGAATCACTGTATTCAGTAGGAACACTGGAACTTAATCATCGTAGTTGTGAAATGATTGCTGAGGAACTTGCAACATTAATTAACGACAAATATCCGGGCCGTTCAATCACTATCACTGTAGCAGAAGATAATGAAAACGGTGCAACAATGACATTCAACCCTGTAGAGGAATAATAAAATGTCCGAAGTACAAACATCTGCACCACCAGCAGAAGTGAAATATACCATCCCAGGAATCTTCTCAATTCCTGACATCAAGCATGATCTATTGAAGATCATCGAGCCATATGATGGTTATATGTTTAACCGAAAAGAAACAGACAAAGTGAGAAGTCTGTTTGTCGGTTATCTAGGTGACTTACAACGTAGTCACAAGATTCGAGAGTATAACATCTTTTACACAGTAAAAGATAATGCCGTAACTTTCGATGTCGGTGTCAAGATCCATCGTGATCGTGCCACAAAAAAACTGAAGATCCATGTAGGATCAGCAGTTGCTAAAAATATCAAATAATTTTTCTTGATAAAGAGTATGCCCCCTTCCCCCTAGTTGGGGGCATATTCGTTTTAAAAATAATCCTTGACAAATTGTCAAATTGATTATATACTGAGTACAACATTAAAGGATCAATCTAAATGAATAGTAAAGTTAACCTCACTGAACGTAACAAGGACTATGCAATCTTCTTGCCTAGTATTAGTACGTTTTACAATAATTATATCGCAAAGCAACAAGCCAATCCAAACTTTGTACCTCCAGAAAGAATGCCTGATGCATTTGAGAATGGCATGGAAGGTATGAACTTCCTTAACAAGGACAAGGCTTATTATAATTATAAGTGGGGTTTGTATTCAGCAGGACATGCACAACTTAACCTGGACAAAGCAGATGACTCAGATGCAATGGTACAAAAACGTGAACGTGACAAAACGTTTATGCTTTGTGACAGTGGAGGCTTCCAGATTATTAAAGGTGTGATTAAATGCGATTGGCCTAACTTTAAAAATGACGACACTTTACGACACAAGATTTTGAACTGGTTGGAACATACAGGCGACTATAGTATGATCCTTGATATTCCTACACTTGCCGCGGATCCAACCTTTACTGCTCGGACTGGAATCTCCAGTTTCGATGAATGTCTGGATTATACTGATTTTAATGTGAATTGGTTTAAGCGTAACCGTAAGTACCAAACCAAATACTTAAACGTTATGCAAGGACGTAACTGGGCTGAAGCTGAACATTGGTATGAAAACATGAAGCACCACGATCTCGAAGGCTTTGCCTTTGGTGGCAGTGCTAAAAGTGATATTAACATTGTATTGCGTACTCTTATTAAGATGCGTGATGATAAACAGCTTGAACAAGGAAAACGTGATGTATTACACTATCTAGGCATTAGCCGCTTAGAATGGGCTATGGCTTATACACAAATTAAACGTAGTCTTCGTGAAACAGTTAATCCAGACATTGAAGTAATGTTTGATTGTGCAAGTCCATTCCTTGCAACAGCAAATGGTACACTATATACACAGCACATTCACAAGAACGATCGCTTTATGTATGTAATGGAAAAAGCAATGGATGACAAACGTCTAAGTGGCAGTAACAAACCTTTCCCTTGGGGTAGCCCAATTGGTGAACGTTTAACACTAGGCGATGTATGTCACTATGCACCAGGTATGCTTAATAAAATTGGTAAAGAAGGCAAAACATCATGGGATAGCTTTACATATATGCTATTGATGTCGCACAATGTGTATCAACATATTGAAAGTGTGCAACGTGCAAATGCTTTGACTGATATTATGACAGCTACCATAGATACAGATCATCGTACATGGCAGAAGCTTAACCCTAAGCAAGAAAAACAACAACAGTTTGATCCATATGTACCACGTAATATTATCTATATGACTAACTTTATTGAACAGTTGTTTAAGAGCGAAACTCCAATGCAAATGTTAGATGAAGCGGCACCAATGTTAGCTAACTTTAACGGCGCAAAATCATTAGCAACAACAACTAATAGTTTTAACAGCATGTTTGAAGTTGCAAAGCCAGAGACATCAAGTGATGATATGGATGAAGAAGCAGAACAAGCAGCACAGAAATTCCTACAAGAAATGGAAGCATAATGAAAAAAGTAGTGGTAGTTAGTGGTGGTTTTGATCCTGTACACAGTGGCCACATTGCAATGTTTAAAGCAGCTAAGGCGTTGGGAGACGTCTTAGTTGTCGCACTTAATAGTGATGATTGGCTAACACGTAAAAAAGGGCAGCCATTTATGCCTTGGAAAGAACGTATGTCAATTATTAAAGAGTTGGCAGTTGTGGACCAAGTTATTGAATTTGATGACAGCGACAATACAGCATGTGCTGCACTTGTTGACACACTCGCAGAGTGGGAAAGTCATCCAGTTTTATTTGCAAATGGCGGCGATCGTGGCAAAGATAATATTCCAGAAATGTCAGTGCAAGACTCACGTCTAACGTTTGAGTTTGGAGTTGGCGGCAATGATAAAAAGAACAGTAGTAGTTGGATACTCAAAGAATGGAGCCAACCCACAACACAACGTGCTTGGGGTAGTTACACAGTATTGCACAACGGCCCAGGCTGGGCTGTTAAAGAACTAGCATTTGGTACAAATACTCCGCTTAGTGATCAACGACACTTTATTCGTAGTGAACACTGGCATGTTATTGAAGGGACTATTCGTATGGACTTAGAATTTCCCAATGGCGACAAAGAAAGCAAGACATATGGACCAGGCGAAAGCGTTGACATTCCAGTACTAACATGGCATAAAGCTTACAACATAGGTAGTAAGATTGCAAAAGTAATTGAGGTCTGGATGGGTGAAAAATTAACAGAAGATGATATTGAACGGAGAGACTAATGAAATACGTTATTGATATTGACGGCACTATCTGTAAGGAAGTAATACTTCCTGGCACTGGTGGAAAGAAAGACTACGCTAAACATATTCCCATGCTGGATCGTATTGCAAAAGTAAACGCATTGTATGATGCAGGACATACTATTAAATATATGACAGCACGAGGTTGTGTGAGCAAAATTGATTATTATGATTTAACTAAAGATCAATTAATAAACTGGGGTGCAAAGCACCATGAACTAAGTGTTGGCAAAAAAGAACACTACGATATCTGGATTGATGACAAAGCGTTTTGGAGTGAAAACTTCTTTCGTAGTACAGGCGAATCGTATGAGTGACGCAAAGCTGATCTCTCGTCTGCTGGACGCCGCGAACGGTGAATATGATATGACGCCACTCACCTCTGATCTCTTGGAAGCTATCGACCGCATTGAACAATATAATGTAGCAGTCAAGGAGTTGTTCAGCCTGCTTGACGATACGTTTGCACTTACACATAGTGGAGTACACCGTCCAGTTCAACTAGTTTGTGTCCATAGTGATATGTTGATCAAACTTGAGAACGTATTGGCTACATTAAAAAGCACAATGGAAGAGGATATGAAATGACTAAACTTGAAGAACTTAAGATTACTCGTGCTGATGCTCGTGCTGGTGATGTTGCTGCTTGTGTTTCTGCTTGGGATGCTTACTACGCTGAACTGAAGACACAAGAGGAGAACCCTAATGACTAAACTTGAAGAGCTATGGGCTGGTTATGAAGCTGCGTATGAGACTGCTGCTTATGCTGTTGAGGCTGCTGATGATGCTTGTGTCGCTGCTGAGGCTGCTTGTGATGCTAGTGATGTTGCTCGGGCTGCTTACGAAGCTGAACTGGAGAGAACACAAGAAGAGAACTCCAATGACTGAACTTAAAGAACTAAGGGATGCTCTTCGTGCTGCTTTGCATGCTGCTGATGCTGCTACTTACGATGCTCTTCGTGCTGATGCTCGTGCTGCTGTTGATGCTACTTACGATGCTGCTCGTGCTGATGCTTGGGGTGCTTACAGAGCTCAACTAAAGAAGATAAAAGAGGAGAACTCTAATGACTAAACTAGAAGAACTAATGGCTGCTGCTGATGCTGCTGATGCTGCTTGTGATGCTGCTAATGGTGCTGATTGGGCTGATCGTGTTGCTGATGCTTGGGCTGCTTGGGATGCGTACTACGCCGAGCTAAAGAGGATACAAGAGGAGAGCTCTAATGACTAAAGTTGTGCTGCTGATGTTCGTGCTGCAGCTGATACCGCTGATGCTGCTCATGCCGCTTATGACGAGCTAAAGAAGATACAAGAGGAGAAACAGAATGACTGACGAATTAACCGAGGTCGGCGGTGACGGGATTCGCCGTAGCTTTGACGAACATTACGATACATTTAGGGACGTGGAGCAAGACCCTACGGGGGCTATGTGGGCTATCCACAAGCAGGCCATTCGCATTGAAGAGCTGGAGGCTGCTCTTGCTGCTGCTGTTGATGCTATAGAAGTGGCTATTCAGGCTTTGGAGGGCATTGTAGTAGACCCTACGTGGGGTCTTGAACACGAGACATATATGCGATGCCGAGTGGCTCTACGAAAACTTAAAGAGGAGAACTCTGATGGCTGAACATGACTACGACAACGGCTACCGTGCAGGTATGCAGAAAATGCGAGACCTAGCCCAAGCACGTATTGATGAGATGGAGGAGAACTCTGATGATTAAGATACCAGCTACTTACAAATTTGAAAAAGGACGGGCACTAAAAGTAGACGAAAAGTGGTCTATAACGTATGACCCAGATAACAACGACAGACCTTTAAAGTTGTTTCGTTACGACGTGGACATCAATGTCAATATGCACAACGAAAAGAACTATGTTTTGGCTATGTTCTATCGTATTCTTGAACTTGAAAATAGTTCTTGACATTGTATTCATACTATAGTAGTCTTAGATAAGATGATAAAGCAAGGATAACTCTAATGACTAAACTGGAAGAGCTAAAGGCTGCTGCTGAAGCTGCGGCTGCTGCTCGGGCTGCTGCTGCTGATGCTGCTGTTTGGGCTACCGCTGATGCTGCTCGGGCTGATGCTGCTCGGGCTGCTGCTGCTGATGCTGCTGTTTGGGCTACCGCTGATGCTGCTCGGGCTGATGCTGCTTACTACGCCGAGCTAAAGAGGATACAAGAGGAGAACCCTATGGCTAAACTTGAAGAACTAAAGGCTGCTGCTGAAGCTGCTCGTGATGATGCTCGTGCTGCTGTTTATGATGCTTTGGATGCTGTTGTTGTTGTTGATGATGAGTATGTTGCTGATGCTGCTGCTTGGGATGCTGAAGCTGTTCTAGCTGCTGCTGCTGATGCTGCTCGTGATGCTTACGAAGCTGAACTAAAGAAGACACAAGAGTAGAAAGCCGATGAGTGAGATACTAGATAAACTAAACAGTATTATGGATCAGATACAAGCTATAATGGAGTCACATCCAAGAGCGCACATCCCACCTTCTGATGAGCTTCTGGAACTATTACGAAGAGCTAACATATACTTTGCGCACATGGATGATGAGAACAGAGATTATTTTCAGTATGTTAATCATGCTATAGAAGAAGAAGCGGAATGGAATGTATGAGTAATGTTGCTATCATAGGATGCAGCTATACTGATATACATCAATACAAACGTCCAAATACTGAGACAGAAAACTGGACATATAAATTAGCAAAAAAATATCCACAGCACCAGTTTAGAAATTATGCCAAGCAAGCTACAGGTGTTGAATATTTTCGTGTTGTATTTGATGAATGCTATGATTGGGCAGACTATATACTGATACAAACTACACATATGCAAAGACGTTCAGTGTTTATAATTGGTGAAAACATTGACGAATCATTAGAGTGGACAGAGCATGAAATAAGTGACAATCTTATGTACATGACAAACAATGGAACACTAGTTACTATGTCACCAGGAAATGTAGCCATTCAAGGATACAATGCTAACAAGTTAGATCAAAAAATTTGGAATCAAGCCAGTCCAATGTTAGTAGCAAACACAATATCTGATGATATTAGTAGAAAATGGATTCAGCGGGTACGTACAGATCCTAAGGTAGCCATATTAAATTTTGAACCAGACACAGCAGACAGTGTGTGGAATATATTTGGTGCCGATGATGCAGAATGGGTTAGCAACGGGTATGTTTATGCTCAAGATGACCATCATTTTACTGACAAAGGGCACACCCATGTAATGGAAAATTATATACTTAAAACAAAAGTAGAGGAGATGTTAAAGGTATGAGTCAATTTATAGCAGCGATGGATCACAGTGGTGGATCAACAGGCGGGGTTCTTGATCGTTACGGACAAGAGTACACTGAAGAAGACAAAATGGAGAAAGTACATGCTATGCGTTTGCGTATGGTTAACTCTCCTGACTTTAATAGCGACAATATTTGGGCGGCAATCTTATACAAGGACAGTATTGATCGTGGGTTGCACAATGTACTTGCTGAAAAGGGAATCATGGTGTTTTTAAAAGTAGACAGCGGATGTAACCCAGACGGAACACTCAAACAGTTTCCAGTTAAGCAAATGATTAATTTTGCCAACCGCCATGCAGTTGGTGCATTTGGTACTAAGATGCGTAGTATTGTAACAAATATTAATATGGTAAACTCAGTAGTAGAGCAACAGTTTGTAATTGCATCCAATATTATCAAAGCAGGACTTATGCCAATTATTGAACCAGAAGTACCAATCGATAGTCCAAACAAGGCAGAGATTGAACAAGCGTTACTGGTGGCACTTAAACTTGAACTAAACAAGTATGAAGGCAAATGTATTTTAAAGTTAACTCCTCCAGAACAGCCTAACTTATACCAAGATTTAACTACACACAAAAATATCAATCGTGTTGTATTCTTAAGTGGTGGTTACCCAACAATGGAAGCATGTCGTAGACTTTCAGCTAACGAAGGCATTAGTGCTAGTTTTAGTCGCGCTTTGAGTGAAGGACTAAATTTTTCGTTGACAGATCAAGAATTTGATGCTAAAATGAAACAGAATATTAAAATGATAACAGAGGCAAGCAAATGACAAAGACAATTTACATCGTACCAATCGAACCAATTGACCAACGATATACTAAACAATGGTATGACAACATTCCTAAGACACTAGCAGCACGTATTGCAGTTGAAGGTTTGGACTATAACGTCACCACAATTGATGGTGAAGACTATTCCCCAGAGCAACGTACAGAAGGTGCGTTTCTAGACTTTGGTGCAACTAACGTATACAAAGCAAGTCAGACAGTTTCAGTAAGTAAATTGTTTAGTGACGGAAAAGTTAAAGCAGGCGATAAGTTTTTAATTACAGACGCTTGGAACTTTATTATTACTCCCATCAAATACATGAGTAACTTATTGGACATTCCAGTAGAGATACACAGCATTTGGCATGCAGGTGCATATGATCCTAGTGACATACTTGGTTATAAAATGAGTAAGCCTTGGCCTTGGCTACAAGAACAAAGCTGGTTTATGAGCAGTGATTACAATTACTATGCAACTAATAGTCACAAAGATATGTTCCTAAAGAACTTGGACATTCCAGAACAATATGAACATAAGGCAGTACGCAGTGGACAGCCACATGAGCTTATTATTGAGCCACTGATGCTACGTCAAGATGGTGAGAAGGCTGACAAAGTTATGTGGCCTCATCGTTACAATGACGACAAGCAACCAGCAATTGCTGAAGACTTGGCTAACGACTTTGATATGGTTATCACACAGAAGATGGACTTGGACAAGGATGCATATTATGATCTAATGTCAACAAGTAAAGTTATCTTTAGTTGTGCATTGCATGAGAACTTGGGCATTAGTGTTATGGAAGCAGTACTAACAGGTGCGATTCCAGTTGTACCAGATCGTTGTAGTTATGCTGAAATGTATTTGCCAGAGTTTAAATATCCAAGTGAGTGGACAAAAGACTGGGATAGCTTTGCTTGGAACAGAGAAAACATTGTAGCATTTATTAACGATAAGATTGATAATTATGATAGCTATGCTGAACTAGTTAAGCAACAGCAAGACATCCTAATGGATGGATATTTAAATGCATCGATTATGGCAGACAAGCTATTATCATGATTAGTAACATCAGGAACTTTTTCCAAGAAAGTTATAATAGTGATAGCCGTGCATTTTATGCAGAGCTATTGGGAACAATCACAGCAATTATTGCCAGTGGATGGTTAAGCTTTACAGCAGATAACCCTCCGTTGTTATGGATCTATCCATTCTACTTAGCTAGTAGTTTATTTACAGCATATGCAGGTATCAGACGTAAAGCAGCATGGATCGCATTACTGAGTGTATACTTTACATTTATTAATATATATGGCATCTTGAACCTCACAGTATTCTAATATGGCTAATACATTCTTAATTAGCGATACGCATTTTAACTTCCCAGAAATGTTAGGGTTTACTGACTGGGAAGGACAACTCACACGTCCAGGATTCGATAGTGTTGAACATATTGATGAACACATGATTGATTGTTGGAACAGTGTTGTTGGCACAAACGACCATGTCATACATCAAGGTGATTTTGTACAACAAGACAGACAGCGATGGATGGATAAGAATTTTCACAGACTTAATGGAACATGCGAGCTTATAGTAGGCAACCATGACATTATTCCACTAATGGTAAGGGGTGAATGGTTCACCAACGTTAGTATGTGGAAACAAATGCAAGACTTGGAATTATTATTAACTCACGTACCAGTAGAAGCAGGCAGTTTAATTAGGCCTAAATACGCTAATGGAGATCGTGCTGTTGACAAATATGACCAGTCACAATGGATGACCGTAACAAATGTACACGGACATTTACACAGTAACCCAAGTCCAGAAGGACCGTATATTGGAATAAGTGTTGAACAGATCAACTATACTCCAATAAACATACAAACAATTGTTGACAGAATTGCTGAAAACAATTATACTAAAGATAATATATAAGGAACATAGTATATGACAAAGACTTCCCAAATTAAACAACGTTTGCTTGATGCAAACATTCGCCACTGGGCAGGAGATAATATCTCTGACGTCCTACAAGATGGCGATAAAGAAGAACTAATTGATAATGCTACTACAGCATTTGAAGGTGTACTAGATGCACTACTAATTGATCGTGAGAACGATCCTAATTCACATGGCACAGCAAGACGTCTTGCTAAGATGTATTTTAACGAGATTATGGCAGGACGATATGATGCAGCACCTAAAGCTACAGCATTTCCAAATGACACTGAAGATCGTTATGCAGGCATGTTAGTAGTACGCAGTGAACTCAAATCAATGTGTTCACATCACCACCAGCCAGTACAGGGTATTGCATACATTGGAATAATCCCTGGCGATAAAGTTATTGGATTATCCAAATATACACGTATAGCACAGTGGTGTGCAAGACGTGGAACACTACAAGAAGAATTGTGTAATGATATTGTACGTGAGATTCAAGCGGCAACTGATACAAAAGATGTAGGTGTTTACATTCAAGCAACACACGGATGTTGTGAGAATCGTGGCATTATGGCACACAGTAGTTTAACACAAACCACAGTACTCAAAGGAAGCTTTCATAACGACCCAGGTTGTAAGAAAGAGTTCTTTGATAACATTAAATTACAACAGGAGTTTAGTTGCTAATGCGTAAGCTAATCGACTTTTTTAAGAACAGCTATCGGAGAGATCCGGTAGCTACTTATGTAGAAGCAGTTGAGACAGTAATCTTAATTAGCGCAAGTGCAACTCTTGCCTTCACAGTATTAGAACCAGCTACGCATATCTTTGTGCCACTGTATTTAATTGGTAGTATACTGGCAATGATTTCAACATGGCGCCGTGGCAGTACAGCATTTGCACTTACATCCTGGTTTACTCTTATGAATACAATCGCATTATCACAATTAATATGGAACGCAATATGAAAGATCCTAGAATTACCGCACTTGTCAATAAATTTGAAGCTGAATTAAAAACGTTAAATACAACGTGGGCTCAATTACAAAAAGCTAATTGTTATGTAAGACTTGAACAGCATGGAACATCAACATATGATGCTCCTAAGTCATTCGAAATTACTGAGATCACACAAATTATAAAATACAAAGATGAAAACACAAAATAAATGTTTAGCCCGCACAAGTATAATGAAGTAACTAATAATCCGGAAATCAAAATCACTAGACAAGCTGCTAGGGGTTTTATTCCGTTTGTAGTTGATCTTTATAACGAACTTCAAAACAGTCATCACATTGAACTTGATAGCCTAATGGAACTAGGAATTGCTGGTGCTGGATCACAACGTCATTATGCAATTAGTGGAATGCCAAATGTTTATGGTATTGACATACAAACTCCGGAGACCGAGTTTAAAAATTATACTGGTGCCTTTGCACATGCTACTAAGGTAAGTGAAGAATTTCCACAAATCAATCTTATGTTTGGTACAGATGCATATGCGCCAGAAACTCCACAGCGTAGTAATGAATATTTTAATCGCCAAGGCAAATATGATATTGTAATTGACGATGCAGCAACTGATTGGCCAAGGATGCTTCCTAGTTTGCCAACATGGCGTGATTATACCAAATATGCATATCTGTCTTTTGTGCCTGATGGCATGGGTGTTGAACGTTGGTGGAATATGTCTGAAGAAGAACACTTTAGTAACTTGCGTGAACAAGAAGAGAAGGGAATGTTGATTTTTGACTTCAGTCATTTTAAACAGATAGTACCTGGTCAAGAAAAGAACTGGAATTCTCATTATATGGGTCTATGGATGCCAGACTGGGATCTAGGACGCAAAACTATTACAAAATATAAAGAATGTATTTTGCGTGATAACCCTAAATGGAATAGAAGACTGTGGAAATATAACGCATCACACGGAGGCGATTTACAAAGATCACGATTTAGAGGATTCCAACCAATACAAACTGACTTTATGGATGTAGCATTTAAGAATACTACAGCAAGCCCTACGTATGTTGAGTTGGGCATTGGTTCTGGAGCGCCGCACAGAGTAATGTATCACACATTAAAGTCTGGCAATGTGATTGGAGTTGACCATACTAATTTAGATTCACCAGATGAGTCAGATGGTTATGGTATACGAAAATTAGATCAATTAAGAATAGAAAGAGATACGGTATTAACTCAATGCCCAGGTATAGATTTGGTATATAATACCAATGCATACTTACATGAGTCAGCTCGAAAGATATGGGAATTAAACAAACATAATACTTTTACGGTAGTATTAGATGATGCAAGTCCAGTTGATGGTGCGTTATCTGATGACGGATTGGTGCAATCATGGGGGAAACATATGCACGAAAACGGAGTAATTATTTCTCAGACCCCGTTTGGCAATGGTACACCTACAGTATATGCATTGTCACATTATGAAAAGATGTGCAAGTTAGAGAAATTGTCCAAAGAACAAAACATGGTTATTTTTGATTGTACTGAATTTATGCAAGGTACACAGTCGTTTCGTGATGAATTGTATTTTTTACCTTACCTAGCAGTACATGTTACAAGTGAAATATATCGACCAATATTTAAAAAATATCAAGACTATATTATATTTGGTAAAGAAAATATTGCTTGACAATAAACCCAAAATATAGTAGACTCTTATCAACTAATATTAAAAAGGAAAACTAATGTCTATTAAAAAAGTACACTACACATGGAAAGATATTGAACACATGGTTGTTACTATTAACAACTTGATGTATGCTGATGGTTGGCGACCAGACTATCTAGTAGGATTAACGAGAGGCGGTCTTGTACCAGCAGTAATAATGTCTAATATGACTGGCATTCCAATGCATGCCTTGGACGTTAGATTCCGTGATACTGATCCTAATAACTATGGTCCAGAGAGTAATTGCTGGATGGCAGAAGATGCATTTGATGGCAAAAAGATCCTTATTGTAGATGATATTAATGATAGTGGAAAAACACTGAAATGGATTCGTGATGATTGGCGTGGCGGGTGTATGCCAAGTGATCCAGTATGGAATGAGATTTGGGGCGATACAGTTCGTACAGCGTGTCTAATGGATAATGCACAAAGCGGCTTTGGCGATGTAGATTATACAGCACTTGAAATTGACAAGGAAGAAAATCCAGTTTGGATTGTGTATCCTTGGGAAGGCGAGCGGCAGTATGGAACCCCTTGATGATGATACCATTGTCATAGATACTTTAGATCTTACAGATCTGACTATGATAACAGATACTACTTCAGTATGGGATAATATTATAATGGCCAACTGTGGTGGTACAAACACAATATCTGATCCAAACGAACGAACAACAATTCTTGTAACCGCAGACTCTGGAGTAGAATACGATGTTGGCAATGTAGTGGAGGACTTAGTCGATAAAGTTGAAATACTATTTGAAGAACTAACTCGTCGAGGAATAGACGTTGACATGGATCGTAGGTTAGATGAAAAACGTATGATAAAAAAACTTAGCGGGAACAGGGAGTAATGATCTACACTATAACTATATCAGGACGTGGATGTGAATTAGTAGTAGCAACACTGACAGAAGATCAAGCAGAATTTTGGTCAAGGCATGACGATGGTGGAATGGAAGAACATCTGTTTACTGATCCAACTGAAAGTGATGCAGAACTTGAAAATCCAAATCCAGTAACAGACCCAACTGACCCTTTATTTTTAGGACATTGGACTGAACTTGAATCACAACAGCAAACCTTTTTTGCTCCGTTGTATGATATGTGTTATATTGTAGTTAAAGACGAAGACGATAATGAAGTTTGGGTAAGTGATGTTATTCCAGAATCACAACTAAAAACTGATCATATCCATCCAGAAGAAGACTATGACGATAGTGTCTTAGTGGCATGGAGTACAGAAAAAGGAACATTTGTTGTAGCTGATATAGAAGCTGATACATTTGATTCTACACTACTATCATTTAAAGTTACAATGCTTGATGATGATGGATTTATTACATCAGTAAAATATAATGACAATACACTACCTATGGATTCTCCGTTTGGTACTGATACCAAAGGACATAATTATGAAATATATTAAGGAACAGATATGACATTTATTACAATTCTACTATCTACCATTGTAGCAGTGTTTTGGTTTTATATTGTATTGCTGATTGCAAAATATACAGTTGGTAAAGATGCGGCAACGTGGTGCATATTCACAATACTCTTTATCTCAGGACCATTAGGATGGGCAGTAGTACTGATCATCTGGGCAACGGATATTACAGATAAATTTACAAAACGCAGACTATTTAAAAGAAAATAATCAAAATTAATTTATAACCTATTGAAAACGCAGGAAACCTTTCTTGCGTTTTTGCTTGACAATAAGACGTCTTGGTGTTATATTCGTAGTATAGTAACAAAGAAGGACTACACAAAATGACTACTTATAGCGTATACCAAATCCAACTAACAAACGCCCAAGTCAATCTTATCAATGCTGAAGGCCACAATGCTGTTCCAGCTCATAAAGCTAAGATGGACATGCAGTTTGATTTTGCTGGTACAGGTATTGCTACTATGGCATCAGATGCATTTGCTGAAGGTCACTATGGTAAAGTATGTCAAATCCAAGCTAATGATTTAAATGAAGTATTTCATATTGGTAACATGGGTCCTGAAACAGCTATTGACCACGGTCCACTTAACACACGTATGTCTTCTATATCAGTTGGTGATATTATTGAAGATGAAGATGGAACTCGTTTTGTAGTTGCAAATCACGGCTTCAAGCCACTAGTATAAGGAATATATTATGTCAATTAAAAACACTCTTATTGCCGCAACCAGTGCTATTGCTATTATGACAGCATCTGTGACACCTGCAGCAGCTTACAGTCCAAGTGAATATGCAATGAAGTTTAAAGGTCAAAACCAAACAAATTATGTTAAGGCGATGATTGCAAACTACAGTCGTATTGTACCTATATATAAAAACTTGATTGATCGTTACGGACATTACAGCTGGGCTGCATCTTTTAAAGCAAAGTATAACGAATATGTTTCTGAAATATCAGCACTACAGGCAATCCTTGATGCAAAAGGTTCAGAGCCTACAATTACTGGTACAGAAGTTGTATGGAGCAAAGAGTTTACTGTCACATCTACTGGCACAGAAAAGCTAGTTGATACAATTGTTCGTGAAGTTGAAGAACAAGTTGATATGACTATTAATGTATACAAGCAAATTACTGAAATGTACGAACGTACTGATACATTGCGTAACTATCGTGGGCGTGTAACATATACAAGTTACAGCAATGGCGAGCGTGTACCACTTGTACACCCACTACTGTTGTCAACAACTACACCAACAACTACTCGCGAAGAAACAACTCGTGAACTAGTACGTACATATGCAGCGGCGCCAGCTATTGAAGAAACTACATCAGAGTTTGGTGTTGCAACAGCAAATGTTCTCACAGTAGAAGAATACAAACAGCGTGATGATGTGATGTTGGGTGGAACAGATACCTACTTTGATGCATACAGAAATATTAATACTCGTACAAATGAAAATTATATTAGAGAAAACTTATCCAGTTACGGAAACAGCCTAGCGTATGTTGGCGTACCTGAAGCTTGGTCACGTGGTTGGACAGGCAAAGGTAGTACTATTGCTATCCTGGACACAGGTATTGATTTGGATCACAGCGAGTTTGAAGGTCGCATTGCAGGTACAAAATGTTTTACAGCTACATGTGATTATGGCTACGAAACAATAGACGATAAAAACAGACGTTCGCATGGTACACATGTTGCAGGTATTGCAGCGGCAGCTTTGGACGGAGAAGGTACTACTGGTGTTGCACCAGATGCAGATTTGTTGATTGGTAAAGTTGCATGGGACAACGGCTATTATGAAATGCCAAAGTTGGGTGAAGCGATTGCATGGGCTAGCAACAATGGTGCAGATGCAATTAACGTAAGTGCAAACTACAATGTAGATATTACTTACAAGCGTGGCCTAGAACAAATTGGCGAAGGTGTTTATGCATCAACTAGTACAATTGGAGATTATCGTACACGTGGCTATTCACATGTAGCTGATAGTGATTATATGTTGCCAGGAATTACAGAAGCAATGAGCAACAGCGAAGCAGTAGTTGTATTTGCTGCAGGCAACCAACGTATGGATGTCAGCACATTTCCAGCACATTATGCAATCAGTGAAAATGCAGACGGATCACTAGCGTTGGGTGGCAAAGCAATAGTTGTAGGTAATTGGGACGTTCGTACAAACAAACTAGGGTCAAGCTCTAATGCGGCAGGCACAGTATGTTTTGACTTTAATACAGATGGAACATGTGCAAATGATCGACGCATTAGCGATTGGTATATTATGGCACCTGGCCAAAAGGTAGCAAGTACAAACAAAGACGGCGAGTACACAATTAATAGTGGTACATCAATGGCGGCTCCAGTGGTAAGTGGTGGAGTTGCACTAGTACATCAAATGTGGCCACATATGAAAGGCGAAAACATCGTACAACTATTGCTTAACACAGCTGATAAAACTATCAATGGTTATGATGTTAACGTACATGGCCAAGGCTTGCTAGACTTAAATGAAGCAACATTGCCACAGGGTGTGGTTGGTATTCCAACTACTGGACGTATTGATGGTAACAATGTTTCAGTATCAAGTGTAGGCGGAATGAACATTAGCGGTGCAAGCATTAGTGCATTCAACAGTATGATGGTTGTTGATGATTATGATCGTGACTTTTATGTAAATGGTAACGATATGAACGCAGGTGGTGCAAGTGTAGGAGATTATACACACCTAACTACACACAGTATTAATGGACTTAGCTTCAGTGATAATGGTAACTTTGGATTAGAGCAAACGTTTAACAATCTAACTGTAGGACTAATGAGCGAGAGCGATACATTTCTTGGCAACAGCTCACAAAATGCAATGGTAAATGTTGCTGGTGCTACTACACTATACACTGGTTATAGTGCAGAAGTTACACAAGGAGCAACGACGTTCTTTGGTGGTGCAAAGCTAGGACTTACAGCACTTGATGTAAACAGTGGTGCAATGATGAAGTCAGCAGATACGCTAATTAGTAATAGTGCTAACTTAGGCATGAAGCATACTGTAGGACAAAGTACATGGAACTTTACAGCATCAATGCCAGTAGCAATTGTAGATGGCAATGCACAGTTTGAGATGATGAGCGGTGTTAGTGCTAGTGGTGATATCCAAAGCATACAAATGGAGTCAAGCCTAGCTAACATGTCACGTGAATTAAACTTAGGTATCAGTCACGATTACGCAGTTTCAGATCAAATAAATATAACTACATATGCAGGGTTTAGTGACAACGCAGGTAGTGTATCAGGAAATACAGAACATGGAGTTGGTTTTAATTTAAACATTGTATTCTAAACGGAACTAAAAATGAACGAAACAAAACAGGATCCGGAGTCTCCGGATCCTTTACCATTACAACAATACTTAGTATGGGAATACGAAACAAATTATTTTGATCCAATACTAAATGGTTATAAGCCAACCGTGACTCCATCAAGTCAGAAGATTATAGTTATGTTTGCACACACTGACGAAGGTAAGTTTATATTACCAATATGCAGAGAAACATTACTAACCGCAGTAGAGAAGAAAATGAATGAATCACCGCCGCAAATAGTTTATCAAGTATATGCTAAAATGAATAAAGATGAATATGAATCGTATGAGCAGTGGCAAATGATAAAAAAGCTTAGTGGAAATGAATAACTTTATATTTGGACATGCATGCTTACATAATCTAATGTGTGAAAATCCTAATGGGGTAGATGTATACAAGGATGTATTACAAAATTCTAGCGTACATAATAATTTAATTTTTGCACACCATCCGTTTAGCCAGTATTATAATCAGGATGTGAGAGTAACTCCAGAATATCAATTGGTGTGTGAAGATTTTGGGTTTAAAATGCCAGCAGCATATCATCCATGGTGTAAACTATCTACTGATGAGTTATGGACATTATGTGGCAAATTAAATTGGAAGTCGCATATCAACGGGTTGCTAGTTGGATCTACAAATACTATACCCGCACAGATGTCTGATAAAGGAAGTGACGAACTTCAAATATATACACGGCTTTTCGCAGACTCATATTCATATTTTGACTTTTTAGACTTAATAGGGTTGGATAAATAATTGTATGGAAAATTATAAAAAATATCCCCCTGAAGAAAATCCATTTATGTTCTTAGTTGCAGATATTACGCACAGGTGTAATATGACATGTAAAAATTGCTACATACCTAACAGAGATATTCCAGATATGGACTTTGATAAGTTTGTAGAGTTTATTGATCGCCTGCCAAGAAAAACAATGATTAGACTTATTGGAGCAGAACCTACAATGAATAGACAGTTGCCTGACTACATACGTGCCTTAAAGGAACGTGGACATAGACATGGGCTACTAACTAACGGATTGAGATTTAGTCATCAGAAGTACGTAGACATACTTAAAGAGGCTGGTCTTAATACAGTATATATTAGTTTAAATGGTGTTGATAACGACGATTGGTATCAAGAGATTGACGAAATGCGTTGCAGTACTAAAAAATTAAAAGCAGTGGGAAACATTATCAACAGCGGATTAAATATTGAAACTGGAACAATTATTGTTAAAGGTATTAATGAAGACGCTCCAGCTAGACTAAACAAGTTGTTATTTGAAACACATGATGTTAAAAATACACTTATAAGAATTAAAAATGTGGGACAAATTGGACGACATATGGACGAGGCAGATAACTCATTTACTATGGATGAACTGATTAAAATATGTGCTGACGGATTTGGAATTAGCGAACAGTTTATTCACGAATATAAAAACTCAGGACGCAATCCACTTAACCACGAACCAAACACTTGCGTATTTCCATTAGATGGAATAGGCAGAACTATGCTACGTGGAGCATGGGTTAAAATTACCAACTGGATTGTTGATGAAGATGATATAGGCGGCATGCCAGACCCTGGCAGTATACGACGTGGACGCATCACAGAAGACTGGATGTGCGCACCGTTCTTTGAGGACGTAAAAGCAAACGAATTTGGATATTAGGAGTTAAAAATGGATATCGTAACACAGAAGATTATTGAAGTAGCTAAAGAGTTTCACGAACTTACAGTTACACCTGAAGACATTGCAAATGGAACAACATTTGATGAATTTGATATTGATAGTATTGATCAGATTGAGTTCATGCTAAACTTAGAAGAAGCATTTGATGATATGGAATTGCCAGACTTTGACAATATTGACGTAGCAGACATGTTTAAACTACACAAGTATATTAGTGAAAATTTACCTGAGTCAATGAAATAAATGTCAAATCATAATTTGAAAACATTAATACAAAAAAGAAATAAGTTACCAATATTTAGATACTACGGAAATATAACCGATAGTAGTATACTAACGTTGACTAATAACTTTAGTGATTATGAAGTGTCAACAGACTCTGCTAAGAATCTAAGGAGAACGTTGGTTCCAGATGATAGTGATTACAACGGGGATGCAACTAAAAATTATCACCAGCATGATATTCAAACTCGTATACCAGAAGGAGAATGGACTGAAAAAAGCTTTGTTGATTTACCTGTTATATTTAATTCATTATATGCAGAGCTTACATATATGCTAAACGGCCCTGTATGCAGAATGCGTTATGCTACTATTGATGCAAGCGACAGTCTTCCCTTTCATATGGATCAACCAGGTATAGATAGATTTATATGCGTACTACAAGGTGAACAGGTTGTGCATGTTAACGCTAAAGATCAAACATATTCGCAAGTAATGCGTCCAGGTGAAGTATGGTACCTAAACACTAACTGGGATCACAGTGTTGTTAACACACACGACTCTCAACGTCTGGCAATGCTAGGATGCTACGATTATAATGACTAAAAAAATACCAATTATTTTTCATAATCAAAGGGATACTAACAGTGACTTAGATATCCATATGCGTAGTCGTGTTTGGGATGCATTGGATCCTAAAGATGGCCGCGAACTGTTTATGATGCGAGCTAAAAAAGAATTAGAACTAGGCGGCGGCCCAAAGCATATACTGTATCAAGAAGCAATCCTAAACAATTTTGAGAAACTACGCACGTATAGAGATGAGTGGGACGAACAAGCATTTTACGACAACGATGATAGTATTAAAGTTGCACACAAAGGTGATGTATTTTATCGAGATCGTGGAAGCAAGAAGACTATTGTAGCATTTAGTAGCCGCGGGCAATGGGGCAAAAACTTAATAATGCCAACTGATGACCGTTGGAACCATCCTGAGTATGACTGGATAGGCAAAAAGAATCAAGGCTATGATGACTACAACTTTATTAGTTTGCAAGAAGATATTACTCGTGCATACACTAATCCAACATCAGAACCAAGTGCATTGCTACGTGGCATCAATGACGAATTAGACAGTCCACAAAAAGTTGCTGAGTATGTTCAAAGCATATTTCCTGGCACAGAGCTACATTTTATAAGTGATTGTAAAAGCACAATAGCTACGGCATATGTTGCACACTTAGCCAATGCACGTAGTTTGTTTTTGATTGCTCCAATTATAACACTTGATAAAAACAGATTCATTGCTGGTACTAATGACGAGGGAATGCCACATTGGGATATACATGATATGGCTTCTATTAATTTTATATTTTATATTAGAAGCATGATGTATACAGATGTAATAATTCCTCAATCATTAAATGATGTAATTAAGATAGCACACGTATCACCACAAATGCAAACACAGATATATTATCATGAGAATGATGGTATTATGCACACTAGTATAGATTTGTTAACGCAAACTACACTGCCAGACAATCTCAATGTAACTTACATTGAAGACACAAAATATTGTAGTGGCAATCATCACATAATCAACGAAGTGAGAAAGAGTAGATATTATAATAAATTCCTTGACAATATGTCATAATGATGTTATTATAATACTATGAAAAACCCTATAAACACGTATCAACAATTAATGGCAATCACTGCCGAAGAATGTGGCGAGCTAACACAAGTATGTATGAAACATTTACGAAAGTTTGATAGTGGCGACCAAGTGGACGAAAAGTGGCACGACAAGTTAGTTGAAGAAGCAGGCGATGTTCTATGTATGATTGAATTACTAGCTGAACATAATCTGTTGACAAAAGCTGATTTAGATGCTAGAGTTCAGGTAAAACGAAATAAACTAAAAACATGGAGTAAACTTATCAATGAAACTTAGATATTCAGAAGCTTTTTATAGCGTACAAGGCGAAGGCAAGTTTGTAGGAGTGCCAAGTGTATTTCTACGCACATTTGGTTGTAACCTACGTTGTATGAACTTTGGCTTAGGAAAAGACGAACCTAGCCGTGCAGAAAAACATGCAGGTGGCCAACGTTATAATGAAGAAGTTAAAGCATTAATTGATGCAGGTGTTCATGACACAACTAAAGAGTTTAACGACTTGCCTATTATACACACAGGTTGCGATACATATGCAAGTATCTATCCAGAGTTTAAACATTTTAATAAAGAAGCAACTATTGATGAAGTAGTTGAACATTTGCTGTCACTTACTCCTAATGGCAAATGGGTACAAGACAACGGTCAAGATGTACATTTAATTTTAACAGGAGGCGAGCCGTTGTTAGCGTGGCAACGACTTTACGTAGAATTATTTGAACACCCACGCATGAAGGATTTAAAAAATGTCACATTTGAAACGAATACAACACAACATCTCCATGATGATTTCTTCCACTACCTTAATGAGCAAGACAGGTTTGCAGTTACTTGGAGTTGTTCGCCTAAACTCAGCACCTCAGGAGAAGCTTGGGATGATGCTATTAAGCCTGATGTTGCTCTTTGCTACTCCCTTGTTGATGATAGTGAGCTTTACTTCAAATTTGTTGTTGCTGATAGTTCAGATATCGATGAAGCTGGCAAGGCTGTTCAAGCCTACAGAGCAAGAGGCATTGAAGCGCCAGTATATCTTATGCCAATGGGCGGTCGCAGTGAAGAATACAATCTTAATGTCCAAGAAGTCGCGAACGTCTGCATGGAAAAAGGATGGAGATTTACACCTAGACTCCACATCAGTTTATTCGGAAATGCCTGGGGGACTTAAAGAAAATGAACAGCTACGTAGGGCAATGGAAGCACCAATTAATTATGAAAAAATAAGAAAGAATTTGTAATGAGTAAGAAGCCATGCTATGCACTTTTTTGTAGTAATCAAACTCCAACAAAGTATCGATACTGTTATTCTTGTGCCAAGTCCAAAGGTCTAATAGGCGGCGGTTTACTTAGTGGATTGATGCCATTGATTTGGCTCGCACTAATATTTTTATGGATCTTATAATGTATTATACAGACATTACTATAGGCATGCCACACTTATTGGCAAACAAGGAACTAAACTTAAATCATTTTGTTAAGTTAACTGGTGATGCCCATTGGCGTATACAAAACGATAACCCTAGTAAATTATTTGTTGATGGCAAACGTGTATACAATAGCTTTCTTTATACTGACATTCAACTAAACGATACTATAAATGAAGATGACCAGTTTGTAATGACTACGACTGGAAAACAGATAGATGATTATATCTTCTGTAGTACACATACGTTTAAAAACAGCACAATTAAGATGTACACAGTTGGCATCCACGTAGAAGATCACAAAGTATTACGTGTAGATAAAACTGGAGGAAAGCGTGATGTTTTTTGGGACAACCACAGAAAACAAAAGCTTGGAATTAATACAGTAGACGCATTAGAACAATATGAGACAAGTTACTTGGTAGACTTCAATAGTGCAGGTATTTTGTATTGTGCTAATTACATCACATTTGCATACCGCTATATGGATAAGCATGGATTCTTTAAGAGGATAAGTGACATCTATTATTTTGGAAACATCAATCCAGGTGAGAAAATATTCATTGGACAAAATGAATTTCAGGATCTAATCATGTATAGTGAAGATATGAAACCTATTTGCAAGTTCAATGGAAATAATTTATGATAAACGATATATACAAATTTTGGGGAATAAAAGATGAACATATATTCAGCGACGAATTTACTGGGTACGAAGATTTGTATACGGAGTTTGACAAGTTCAATAAGGACGTTTACGATGCTGACCCTGCTGGTACTATTGAGCGGGTTTACGAGCTTTATCGTAATCGCGGCATTGTTCCTATTACATATTTCACTGAGCAAGGAATCCGCCAAACCATTAAATCCTTTAGAGCCAAGTCCTATAACGGAGTGCAGAATGGAAAGCTCGGATTGGGTAACAACGCAGGGCAAACCCTTAACAGATTTATCTTTACCAATATGCAAACCGCAGAGCCCAAAGGCCGTGGATCTAATTCGTTAAGAGATAGATTTAATGATGAGAAGAAACTCAAACGTGCAATACGTATTTGCTTTGAGTTTAGAGAAGGAAACAAACTAGTATATCCTACAGCAATGCGCAGAGCATTAGAGCTAGTTACAGGTGAGAATGTTACTAACTTCAAAGCACAGAACGCTCGTGCTATTGTAGAGCATTTGTGTCCTGTTATGTGGGGCAGAGTATATGATTACAGTTGTGGATATGGTGGTAGATTATTAGGTATAAGTAGTAGTAACATGGGATACACCTATGTGGGCACCGACCCTAATACTGAAACATTTAACTACTTAAATTATATGAACACTTTCCTAAACAGTGACAGTGAAATTATACAAAGCGTAAGTGAAGACTATCAAAGCGAAGATATTGATCTTGCATTTAGTAGCCCGCCATACTTTAACTTAGAAAAGTATAGTGATGAGCCTACACAATGCATGGTTAATTACACTACATTAGACGAATGGTTCGAAGGGTATGTTGCTCCAACAATGAAGAACATACACAAGGGACTAAATGATGAAGGAATATTTGCTACGAACATTGCTGACTATAAAAGCTATGGAAACAAGGAATTCAATGTTGTGGAAGACTGGATTGCAACGGCTGATAAAGTGGGCTTCAAGCATACGAAAACAATCAAAATGATGCTTAACACACGACCAGGTGCAGGCAATGATAAGTTAGCTGGTCGAGAAAAATGGGAAGGCGTTTATGTCTTTGAAAAGAAATGAATACTAAGATAAATAACTGGGCAGAGGAATTAGAGTTCTTGGACGACGATGGCCGGCTAGTACATCTAATTGACTTAGCTAAAATACCAACTACGTTACCAGAAGTGTTAAAAACAGACTACAATAAAATTGACGGATGTATGAGTCAAATTTGGGTAGGTGTACAATGTAACGATAATCAAGTAACAGTACAATATGATAGCGATGCTATGATAACTAAAGGTATTACACATATTATATGTGATTGCTTTGACGACATACCACTACAAGAAGCAAAAGCAATCCAAGCAACGGACTTAGAAGTCCTAGGAATCAAAGAACTGTTAACAGCGCAGAGGCGTAATGGACTTGGCAGTTTAATACAAACTATTATTGATAAGGTAAACAAATTATGAATCAGAACTATATTTTTACGAGCGAAAGTGTTAGCGCAGGACATCCAGATAAGGTTGCAGACCAAATTTCAGATGCTCTAGTTGATGCCGGGTTCAAAGCAGGCGACGAAACGACTCGTGTTGCTGTTGAAACACTTGTAACTACCAATCACGTAACATTGGCGGGCGAAGTAAAAAACTTTAACGTAACTACGGAAGAAGTTGAACAAATTATCCGTAACAAGGTTAAAGAGATTGGTTACGAACAAGATGGATTTCACTGGGAGAAGTTAACTATTAACAACCAGACTATTAACAACAAATTACACAGCCAGAGTGCAGACATTGCACTAGGCACAGACGACTTTGGTGCAGGTGACCAGGGTATTATGTTTGGTTATGCATGTAATGACAACGATGCATATCTACCAGCACCAATTTACTATGCACATGAAGTTTTAAAAGATTTGAATAAAGAACGTGCAATTACAAACATTCTTGGACCAGATGCCAAGTCACAAGTAAGTGTACAATATGAAGGTGGCAAAGTACAACGTATTGACCAAGTTGTAATTAGTACACAACACACAGAAGGCAATGTAGAACTGGCACGTGAATTGTGCAAACAGTCTGCCGTTAACGTATTAGGAGATTTAATTGATGATAAAACTGTATGGCACCTTAATCCTACTGGTAACTTTGTTATTGGCGGGCCCGACGGTGATGCTGGTGTTACTGGGCGTAAAATTATCGTGGATACTTATGGCGGATTTGCTCCTCATGGCGGAGGTGCTTTTAGTGGCAAAGATCCTACAAAAGTTGATAGGTCAGCAGCATACATGGCTCGCTGGCTCGCTAAAAATGTGGTAGCAGATGAAATGGCAGACTGGTGTAACATTCAGTTGAGCTATGCTATTGGTGTAAAGCAACCTACAAGTATCTATATCGACTCAAATGGATATAGCAAGAGTATTGAAAAGTTTATTAAGGACAACATTGACCTGTCACCAAAAGGAATCATTGACAGATTTGATATGTTCAAGTATTATGATTATAGTAAGAATTGCACATACGGACACTTTGGTGACAAAGATGTACCGTGGGAAAAGATTGGATGGTAATTTATGATTAAAAAACTAAAAAGCCTCTTTAAGAGTAAAAATCGCAAGGAGATAATGAGCGATAAAGAAAAAGCAACCGCACGTGGTGAGCCATTTATTAAAGTAGTCAATGTTAACATTGATAAAAATAATCCAGGAGACGGATATTTTGAACTTGAATGGAACAAACACTTTATAAACCAACTACGTGATGCTGGGTTTACTGGTATGGATGAAGAAGAAGTGGTAGACGGATGGTTTACACAACTATGCCGTGGCATCACTGAACAAGATGAATTTTAACCATTGACAACTGTTTCTATATATGCTATCGTATATACTAGACAAACACAAAGGTAATACTCTATATGACTTATATTTTAGTAGATGCAGCTAACATGTTTATGCGAGCTCGACACGTTGTACGTGGCGATGACATGGACACTAAGATTAGCATGGCATATCACATTATGTTTAGTAGCATTAACAAAGTATGGCGTGAGCAAAATGGATCTCATGTTGTTGTATGTTTAGAAGGACGTAGCTGGCGTAAAGACTTCTATGAACCATACAAGAAGAATCGTAAAGTAGCAGCACAAGCAAAGACAGATAAAGAGCAGGCTGAAGATCAGCAGTTTTGGGATGCATTTGATGAATTCCAAGACTTTATGCGTGAGCGTACTAATGTTACAGTATTGCAGAATAAGCAGTGTGAAGCAGATGACTTTATTGCACGTTGGATACAGAATCATCCTAATGACAAGCATTGCATTGTAAGTAGTGACAGTGACTTCTATCAGTTGATTGGTCCTAATGTTAATCAGTACAATGGTATTACTGGACAGCTAATGACTGATAACGGCATCTTTAATGATCGTGGTAAGGTTGTTATGGATAAGAAGACTAAAGAGCCTAAGGTAATTGGTGACCCGCAGTGGGTGTTGTTTGAGAAGTGTATACGTGGTGACAGTGCTGACAATGTGTTTAGTGCCTTTCCTGGTGCTCGTAAGAAGGGTACTAAGAACAAGATTGGTATGATGGAAGCCTATGCAGACAAGAACGACAAAGGCTTTAATTGGAATAACTTTATGCTACAGCGTTGGGTTGACCATGAAGGTGTAGAGCATCGTGTATTAGAAGACTATCAGCGTAACGTACATCTTATTGACTTAACAGCACAGCCTTCCTATGTTAAGGAAGCACTTGATAGTGCTATTGTTGAACAAGTACAGAAAGACCCTAAGTCGCAAGTAGGCATACACTTTATGCGTTTTTGTGGCAGGCATGGTATGGATCGTATTGGTAACGCAGCTAATGACCATGCAACATATCTTAACAGCGCATATGGGAGGTAAAACTTATGGCTACAGGAAACTCGAAAAAAAGTAAAAAACTGGCAGCAGTTTTTGATCATTTAAATACACCAGAAATTGCAGAGGAACAAACTATGACACTCAATGGACTATCATCAAATCAAATTTCACATTTGATTGAATCACTTGATAAAAACCCTTCAATTGAACCACATGTTAAGGCGCCTACTATAGAGTGGTGCAAACTACAACTCAAAGAGCAACAAACTGGCGGTGCGTGGAAAGCTCGTATTAGGGAGGCAGGACATGTCATCTGATACATTTAAAACGCAAGCACTTGAGTTATTGCCTACACAGAATGTAGAAGTAACGTTTACTAAAAAAGATGGTTCAAGCCGTATTATGATTTGCACACTACAAGAAAGTGCATTGCCACCAGCAAAAAAAGAAGACCCTCTAACACAGAAAAAAGTACGTGCAATTAACGAAGATGCACAAGTTGTATGGGATGTAGACAAATCTGCATGGCGCAGTTTCCGTTGGGATAGTGTAACGAATGTAACACCAGTACTTGTCTAATGGACTACAAACTACCAGTTTATTATAGCAAAGCATCAGCCAAGCAACGTCGAGAAGTTCGTGAACAATATGTACGTGAACAAAAAGGATTGTGCTACTGGTGCTTTTCTCCTTTGGAAGGTGATCCACACCCGCAAATGCAAAAGATGGATATCAATTTAAAATTGTTCCCTCCAGGATTCTTAAAAAACCCAATACACTTACAACATAATCATGACAATGACTTGACAGAAGGCGCAGTTCATGCTAAGTGTAATGGAGTAATGTGGCAATATCATGGAAGATAGATATGAAAGTTAAAATCGGCGAAACAGAAACCAGAAGGTATCAAATAATGAATATTCAACACTCACCACTGTTTGACACGGCAAGAGTAGAAAAACTCTATAGTGAAAAAGATGGCGTAACTGTAAAGTATGTCTGCACATCAGCACCTAATGAACACGCAACCTATGCCGCTGACATTTTCTATCGTGAGACGCCACATCCAGAGTTTGGTAATCGCTACTTTGGTCTGTATCGTAATCCGCACTTTGCTTCTGATGGTACTGTAATGATTACAAATGCCGACCCTATCGAAGGTCTTGAGTTTGGTATGATTGAAGGTCCAGAGGGCTGGGAGTATTCTCAGCATCGACACGACTATCGCCAAGTTGGTGATTGCGCTGTTGACGGAGGCCGATCATATTTTAAACGAGCTGGAGACTTGAGTGTTCCAGCAAAATATATGAAAATTGTAGATGGCAAATTTGTGGAGATGACAGATGAGTGATAACGCCGCCTTAAAAAAGAGCTTGACATTACGAGCAAGTGATCATATAATAGTTACAGTTAAACAATAAAGCTAGATGGCAAACAAGGAACAGCACAATGACTACTTGGAAAGACATTTCGACATTTGACTACAAAAAGTATCTGCACGTAGATGTTCTAGTGCAGGGACAGGATGGTGTTGCTGTAGCCGCCTGGGACGATGATGAAAAGTATTTTATCTCTGACCTTCGCGGCAAAGGCAATGGTCAATCCGTATATGGGCCCATTGCTTGGATGCCTATTCCAGAATAATGGTTAACACAGCATAGAGGGCTATATTATGCAAAACACAAACTTCGCAACGAAGACTAAAGAAGGGACTCGGTAATGTCAGACTTATATAAGGCAGCAAAATATGAACAGGCTCTTAGAGCCTTACAGCAACTTCCATTAGATCAATGTATTAGTGTATTGGCGCAACGAGTTGCCGGCAACAAACCAGAGTTCGATTGGACTGAAAATGCCGCTAAGGAGGACTTCTAATGGCTATAAAATACAGAATTCGTGAAGAAACCCGCCGCGACGGTAAGCATATGTTTTATGTTCAATATAAATATTGGCTTTTAGGGAGCTGGGAAAATTTTACTGAATACAAAGATTATACTTACGATGTGAAAATGGCAACACTCAAAGAAGCCAAAGCTTACGTCTTACAGCAAAAACTTAAAGACGCAAAAACTGAAGCTCACAAAAAAGCATTAGAAATTGTAAAGGTGAAATATCATGGCTAAACCTATTTGCACTATGATGGCTGGATTGCCAGCTACTGGCAAGTCTACTATGGTAAACTTTGGACTTAGTGTGTATGATCGAATTGAAAATGCCTCTAAGGAGGACTTCTAATGTCTACCAAAGTATTTCTATTTGAAGACGACCACTGGCTCTACTGTAGCGATGTGACACTGGAAGATGGTGTTTATCACGGTTGGGTAGAGAACGGTGCTTGGCATCTA